>OBID01000484.1_pt1 | contig 16277 bp, 13 predicted proteins | sample 1519781 | NCBI WGS metagenome assembly OBID01 (sample SAMEA3991478, study PRJEB22521) | metagenome | biome: anthropogenic terrestrial biome; feature: sewage plant; material: sludge | place: Sweden | collected 2012-09-26 | reverse complement strand
CAATAGGAGTCATCAGGCCCTTCGGGCAATCCATGCCTAATGCATGGATTGGGTTTAAAATATTTATCTTCTGTGAGTTGGAAGAACAATAAAAATGGAAAAACTAAGTAATAAGCAGATTGAACAATTCATTGAATTTGGCTTTGTCAAAATAAAGAATGCTTTTTCTCAAGAAATAGCGGATACCTGTCGTACCATTTTATGGAAAGCGATACAAGTGTCGCCTGATGATCCAGAGACATGGACACAACCTGTGATTCGGATTGGGGAGATAGGCTTAGAGCCGTTTAAACAAGCTGCGAATACTACAATTTTACACAAGGCATTCAATCAATTAGCCTTTGACAATTGGGTACCACGTATGAGTTTGGGTACTTTTCCGATAAGGTTCCCTGGTAAAGAAGAAGCTGGCGATACTGGATGGCATGTGGATGCCAGTTTTCCCGGGGAAGATTCAAATAATTACCTTGAATGGCGAATAAATATTCATAGTAGAGGAAGAGCACTATTAATGTTGTTTCTGTTTTCAAATACAACAGAGAAGGATGCTCCAACCAGGATAAAGGCAGGGTCCCACTTAGATGTTGCCAAGCTACTTCAACACGAAGGGGAAGCAGGACTAAGCTTTATGGAATTGGCTGATAAGCTACAGCATCTGCCACTACGAAAAGAAATAACTGCTACAGGAATTGCAGGTACAGTTTATTTATGTCATCCTTTTTTAGTTCATGCTGCACAACAACATAGAGGAACAGAACCTAAATTTATGGCTCAACCCAACTTATTATCTAAAAGAGATTTCAACATAAATCAGCCATTAGAATTGAGGTGTCCAATAGAAAAAGCCATTATCAAAGGAATTGAAAATTAAACACGACCGTCAAGATCAGTTACAATGATTAAATCGGTTAAACGACTGTATCAATCTTTGGATCAATTAAATTCACTTCGCATTCTTCCTAATAGACATATATGACCTTTAGTATTAGACTATCTCATTGTTATCCAATGGTATCCCAATTTTTTAAAACTTCCGAATACTAGCTATTATCGATCATTTCGACCACATGTTATTGGATTTTTAAAAGGAATTCCACTTGGAATTATTGCAAGCTTACTATCTTCGTTATTATTACTTTGGACTAAATAATCGATACAGTACAAATGTTTATCTTGCAAAGTCCTCTACGGTTTGCTACGACACCATAGACTGCACCGTTAACGATTATTGCCAAACTATTCACATGGAGAGAGAATGATACACAACACCAGCGAACTGCTTATTAAATATACTTTTGTCATCTTAGCTTTCATGTCCTTGGCATGCGGCATGCCCAAAAAACAAGAAGAACATATATTATGGTATACGCAACCCGCACAAAATTGGAACGAAGCGCTGCCATTAGGCAACGGCAAGTTGGGTGTAATGGTTTTTGGGAATACTGCTAACGAACGAATTCAACTAAATGATGATTCAATGTGGCCGGCAGATAGTGAAGACTGGACTGAACCCAAAGGAAACAAAAAAGATCTTGACAGGATTAGAGCTTTATTGTTTGAAGGAAAAAATGAAGAAGCTGATAAGTTTTTTGTAGAAAATTTTTCGAATAAAAAGGTCATTAGGTCGCATCAAACTTTAGGTGATTTATTCATGGATATCGACCATAAAAGCATCTCCGATTACAGGAGAGAATTAAATATCAGTAATGCGATTTCAACGGTCTCTTACAAGTCTGATGGCAAACTTATTAGGGAAGAAATATTTGTTTCCAATCCTCACAAGGCAATAATTATTAAACTGTCCTCAGACGCACCGGATGGACTCAATACAAAAATTAGACTTAGCAGACCCAAAGATCACGGGTTTGAAACAGCAACAGTGTTTACAGCAGCAGATAATCTTCTTTTCATGCAAGGAGAAGTAACGCAAAGAGGTGGGACATTTAACTCTGAGGATGCCCCCTTAACAAAAGGAGTAAAGTTTGAAACCAGGCTTAAAATAAATAATAAAGGCGGTATAATCCAGCAAAATAAAGATTATCTTGAATTGAAAAATGTAAAAGAAGCAACCTTTTTTATTGTTTCTAACTCTTCCTATTATTTTAAAGAATACGGCAAACAGAATGATCTTGACCTGCAAGCAATAAGTTCAATAAGTTTTGACGATTTAAAAGCAGCACATATTAAAGATTATCAAAGTTTATATTCAAGACTGGATCTACAACTTACTAATGATGATTCAAAGGCAATTCCAACAGATCAAAGAATCGAAAAAGTAAAAAATGGCGCTATCGATAAAGGGTTAGAAGCATTGTTGTTTCAGTACGGTCGTTATTTACTTATCTCCTCATCCAGAGAAGGTACTAATCCAGCCAATCTTCAAGGGCTATGGAATGAACATATTGAAGCTCCATGGAATGCAGATTACCATCTGAATATTAATCTTCAAATGAATTATTGGCTTGCTGACATGACTAATCTTGGAGAGCTTAACGCCCCGCTTTTTGATTATATAGATCGGTTAATTGAAAACGGAAAAGTAACCGCAATCAAAAATTTTGGTTGTCGTGGTACATTTATCCCGCATGCAACTGATTTATGGGCACCTACCTGGTTGAGAGCCCCAACAGCTTATTGGGGATGTTCCGTAGGCGCCGGTGGTTGGTTGATGCAGCATTACTGGCAACATTACGAATACACCAAAGACTCAAAATTTTTAAAAGAAAGAGCTTTTCCTGCCATACAGGAAGTAACCAGATTTTACAGTGACTGGATCATTGAAGACCCCAGGGATGGAACACTGATCTCAGCTCCTTCCACCTCTCCGGAAAACAGATTTTTCAACGATGAAGGGAAAGCAGTGGCCACCTGTTTGGGAAGTGCTATGGATCAGCAAATTATCTACGAGGTATTTGATAATTACCTCAAAGCATGTGCTATTTTAGAAGTAAATAATGACTTTGTTGAAAAAGTAAAACAACAAAAAAATCAACTACGCAAGGGATTTGTAGTAGGTGATGATGGTAGAATCCTTGAATGGGACAGAGCTTATAAGGAGACTGAACCCGGTCACAGACATATGTCTCATCTGTATGGATTTCACCCGGGCAATATGGTAACAAAAGAAAAAAATCCAGACTTATTGGAAGCCGTCAAAAAAACATTGGATTTCCGACTGGCTCATGGTGGCGCAGGCCCGGGTTGGAGCAGGGCCTGGTTGATTAATTGCAGTGCCAGGCTATTAGATGGAGATATGGCACATGAACACATTCAATTGCTATTGCAAAAATCAATCAGTAATAACCTTTTTGACTTATGCCCTCCTTTTCAAATTGATGGTAACTTTGGTTATACAGCGGGTGTTGGCGAAATGCTGTTGCAATCACATGAAAAGGATGTAATTCGAGTTTTGCCGGCATTGCCCGGGCTTTGGGAAAAAGGTCACATCAGAGGGTTGAAAGCTCGCGGCGGTTTAGAAGCAGATATATTTTGGAGTAATAATAAGTTGGACAAAATAGTTATCAAATCTAAATTTAATAACAAATTCGATTTGGTATATCTGGATAAAGTTGTTCCGGTCAACATGCTGAGTGGGGATACGTATATATATGAACCTCAAAATGATAAAACAACAAAACACTAACACTATATATTGTGTATTAAAAAACGGCCGTTCCTCACCAGAGCACTCATAAACTGAACAAATCACCTATTCATCATGCGATCAGTAAACGGTAGATTAATAATTTTAGCAATACTTATTATTTCCTTGACCGGTTTTGTAAAATATATACCCAGAATACTCATAATCGGTGATTCAATTTCGATAGGATACACTCCATTTGTAAAGAAAAAATTGATTAAAAAGGCAACGATCTTTCATAATCCAGGAAATGCTCAACATACAGGTACCGGATTGGAAAAAGTAGATGAATGGATTGGGGATGAAAAATGGGATATAATTCAATTCAACTGGGGGCTATGGGATTTATGCTATCGCCACCCCGATTCAAAAGTCCAGGGAAACAGAGATAAAGAAAATGGAAAAATCACTTACACAATTGACGAATATGCCTCAAATCTTGACTCAATTGTAACCCGGCTACAAACGCTAACTCAGGCAAAATTGATTTTTGTAACAACCACCTATGTTCCCGAAAATGAAGCTGGCCGATTTAAAGAGGATGCAATTCGATATAATGATGCAGCAAAAAGGATCATGAAGAAGCATTCGGTTATTGTAAACGACCTTTATGATCAATCCATTTCAATTCACCATAAATATGGAAAAGGATCAGACGATGTTCACTATACTGACCTGGGATATGAAAAACTTGGTGAATTAGTGTCCAAATTTCTTATTACAGCAATTAAAAAATAGAAGTTATTCTAAATGAGTTAATCATTCAACAACCTGGACTTCGAATATCTAAAAAACCAGAAAATGAAAAAGTATTTAGTGTTATTTATTCTTCTTTATTCGTGGTATTGCAGCACTGTAGCTCAGGAATCGGCATTGGGTATCCCCAAACCTAATGCCGCCCAATTGGCCTGGCAACAGGCGGAAATGGGTGTACTTTTCTCTTACGATCTGCATGTGTTTGATGGAAAAAAATATGAGCAAAATGGTCAGTCAAGTAACCGTACCAACCCTATTCCCGATTATCAGATCTTTAATCCCGAACACTTAAATACGGACCAGTGGATTAAGGCAGTCAAAGCGGCAGGGTTCAAATTTGCTATCCTTACTGCAACCCATGAAACCGGATTTGCGCTTTACCCATCAGATGTAAATCCGTATAGTGTAAAAGCGTTGAAGTGGAAAAACGGGCAAGGCGATATTGTACGCGACTTTGTTCACTCTTGTCATAAATACGGCATTAAACCTGGCATTTATTTGGGTATCCGGTGGAATTCTTTTTTGGGTGTGTATGATTTTAAGGTCAATGGTGATGGAGCGTTTCAGAAAAACCGCCAGGCATACTACAATAAAATGATTGAAGGCATGGTTACCGAAATTTGTACCCGGTACGGTGAATTGTTTGAAATATGGTTTGATGGTGGTGCCAGCCATCCGGACCTTGGAGCACCGGATGTGTTGCCCATCGTTAAAAAATACCAACCCAATTGTATATTCTACCATAATAATCAACTGGCTGAAGTAAGGTGGGGAGGTTCCGAATCAGGGACAGTGCCGTATCCCTGTTGGGCTACATTTCCCAATGTTTATTCACATGCCGGTGATACCCAGGCTGAATATTATCAATTGCTTAAACACGGCGATCCCGATGGGAAATACTGGATGCCTGCTATGAGCGATGCTCCATTAAGAGGATATAATGGTCGCCATGAATGGTTTTGGGAACCTGGAGATGAAGCCCATATTTACCCACTGGAAAATCTGATGGATATGTATAACAATTCTGTAGGGCACAATTCTACCCTGATCATGGGCGTTACACCTGATCCCAGGGGATTAATTCCGGCACCCGATGTGAAACGCCTGAAGGAATGGGGAGATGAGATAAAAAAGAGTTTTGGAAAACCAATTGCCACGACGCATGGTGAAGGGGATGTATTAGAACTTTCCTTACCAAAAGCAACTAAAGTAAACCATATCATTCTTCAGGAAGACATTGTAAATGGCGAACGGGCAAGGAAGTATACCATTGAGGCTTCCATCAATGATGCCTGGAAGGAGGTTGGCCGTGGAGAATGTATTGGCCATAAAAGAATTCAAATCATAGATCCTGTTGAAATATCAAAGATCAGATTGGTAATTTCAGAATCGGAAGCAAAACCTAAAATAAAAAACTTCAGTGTTTACTTTGTGAAATAAAAACCGTGTAGTAATTGACAAAGAAATGGAAATAAATCCCAACGTAATCACTCCATCCACACCTCAAAGCCCCAACGCAACCAACTCCCCCGGATGATCCTTACCCCCAATAGCCAAGACAATATACTGCTTGCCGTTGATCGAATAAGTCATCGGCAATCCGGTTTGGGAAGCAGGCAACGTGAGTGTTGATATCACCTCGCCGGTAGATTTGTTGATGGCCCTTAGTTTATTGCCACCACCCCCTGCGGCCCCGTACAAGCCGGATCCTTCTCCGGCAAATAACAATGTTTTAGTCACGAGCATTCCTACCCGGTCCGGATTGCCGGTCGGAGGGAGCTTGATTTTTTTGAGTGCGGGATTATTGGTGACCCATTCGGGGGTTTCTCCATTGGGTATCATCCAGGCATGATCTCCGGTATTGAGGTTGATGGCGGTGATGCGACCCCAGGGCGGCTTGACCAGGGGCAGTCCCTGCGGTCCTCCCTGGCCAAATCCAAAACCACCGGTCCACCAGGCCACATACTTCATATCGGATATATCGGGTTCGGAAAACAAAGCCATCGCTTCGATATTGGTGGTGGAGGTTACGTATAGGATATTGGTCTCGGGATCGAGTATAGCTCCCTGCCAGTTGGCGCCGCCTGTAGCCGAAGGCAACATGAGTGTACCCTGGGTGCCAGACGGGTCATGCACTGTGATCGGAGTGTATAAGGGACCGTACTTATACCGCTTGACAATATCGAGGGCTTCTTGTTTTAATTGTGGCGTAAAATCAATCAGGATGTCTTCTGTCACCCCCTGTCGGTCGAATGGAAGCGGTTTGGTGGGAAAAGGCTGGGTAGGCGCACTTTCTTCTCCCGGGACTTCACTCTTCGGCACCGGCTGCTCTATGACGGGCCAGACCGGTTTGCCGGTGACCCGATCAAATACATAGACAAATCCTTGCTTGGATACTTGTGCCACTGCTTTAATTTTTGCTCCGTCTACTTCGATATTGGCCAGGACCGGGGGTGCCGGTAAGTCGTAGTCCCAGGTATCGTGGTGAATCATTTGAAAATGCCATATCCGCTTGCCGGTCTTCACATCCAGGCACACCAGGCTCTGCGAAAAAAGGTTGTCACCCGGACGGTGTCCACCATAGAGATCACCGGTGGCAGCTTCCAGGGGCAGGTACACATAACCCAATTCCGGATCGGCGGAGAGCGGTGGCCAGGCACCTACATTTCCCGTATATTTCCAACTGTCGTTTTTCCAAGATTCATTGCCATACTCTCCTTGCTGTGGAATGGTATGAAAGATCCAGAGGCGGTTACCGGTTCGGACATCGTAAGCAGAAATATCCCCACGCATTTCGCGCATGGATCTGGGGGCGAGTCCGGTTGGAAAAGAAGAACCGGTGATGATGACATCATTGACGATGATGGGAGGGGATGTTGATCCGATCACTGCAGTGACCGGATCCAGTCCTAGTGCTTTCCGGAGGTCTACGATCCCTTTTTCACCAAAAGACACGACGGGTAGGCCTGTTTGGGCATCGAGGGCTATGAGTTGATAAGTTGGAGTGATATAGACGACCCGGTCTGCACCGTTTTTATTTTTCCAATAGGCTACTCCACGGCCAGAGTTTTGCCTGGGCGCATAAGCGGTCCGTGCCCCTTCGTTTAATGAATAGGTCCACCGGGTCTCGCCCGTGCGGGCATCAATGGCTGCCACTGCCCTTCGGGATCCGGCAGTAGTGAAAAGGAGCCCGCCGACCATCAAAGGAGTTACTTCATAATTATACTCAGGGGTGGGTCCGAAATTGTCCGTTTTCCACCGCCACAGGATTTTCAAATCTTTTACATTGTCTGACTTGATCTGCTCGAGACCAGAGTAGTTGGTGCTGTAGAAATCACTGCGATGCACAGGCCAGTCGCCCTCGATGGACTTGATCACTTCTTCAGCATTTTTGGGAGCATATTTATAAGGAACCAGGGGTTCAGGAGCCGTGCCTGGTTTAATCTGGCTCAATAGGTTTTTATCCGGAGAGAGGGCAAGTGCGCCGGCAGGATAATTATTTAATTGAAGAAGATATGCGATCAGGGATACATATATACTATCATCATAGGCCCGGGGATTGTTTTTGGGCATGGTGTTTTTGGTGAGGTCAAACAGATTAGCCAATGGCAGATCTTTCCATTTCGATAAAAACAAACTGCCGGTCAGGGGAGGGCCGCCTTCTGTACCTCTGCCGGCAGGACCATGACAGCTCGCACATGCCGTAGAATATAGCGTAGCAACCGAGACAGCTTGCTCGGTGGTATACACTCCACCCTGTGCGGTGGTAGCGATCAGTGGATCCGGCACTTTGGATTTGCAGCAAATACAGATAAGTAGTATACACGATAGTAGCAGCTTTGATACCATGGAATTCATTGAGTGAAAATAAATAATAACAGGGGGATAAAGAAGGGGGAGCAGAAGTCAAATTTTGAGGGAAGCAATTGCGTTAGCTTATGACTTCTTTGGGTGTTAGACATTAGTTAGTCGTATAGCTCTTGATTATTTGCCGCATAACAACTAATATTATCCTTTTTACTTTCGTTCCCATCCAGGATGACTACAGAACTTTTCGATCAGGAATTTCAAAATTGTGCAAGTCAATTAAAATCCTATATTTTAAGGATCACCACGAGTGTCCCAGACGCCGAGGACATCATGCACGACACCTATATCAAGGCACTCGACAAACTAGCTACGTTCAGGTCAGAATCCAGTCTAAAGACCTGGATTTTTGCCATAGCGTCCAATCTGGCCAAAGACAATCTCCGCGTACAAAAACGCTGGGTAGAAAATGTCACAGATATCACCAAAGCAGCGGCACTATCCAACCGGCCATTTTTTGAAAAAGCGATGGAAATCAGGACCCATTCGCCGCAGGGTCAGTACGAAGCCAAAGAACATATAGTCCTATGTTTTACCTGTATCTCCAAATCCCTGCCCCTCGAACAGCAGCTCTGCATTTACCTTAAAGAAGTGTACTCATTTAAAGTCCCCGATATCGCGGTCATCTTGAATACCAACGAAGCGATGGTCAAATATTACCTCCATACCGGCAGGTCAAAAATGATCGATATCTACGAAGGACGGTGTGCCCTGATCAATAAAAATGGAGTCTGTCACCAATGCTCCGAACTCAATGGCATCTTCAATCCCAAACAAAATGCCCAGGAAGAATTGATGAAGCTGGACCTCGTGAAACAAGCCACCAATAAAGACAAAGAACACCTGTTTGACCTTCGGATGAAAATTTTACAGGAAACGGATCCGTTCGAATCTCCGGCAGCTGACCTGCAACTCTTTCATTTAGAGCATAATAGGCAGGTGATGGAAAAAAGGATGGAAGCAACTGCCTCCTGATCCTATCATTTTCTATGGCTGAATCGTCCAAGTTATTAAATATCTAGCCGATGTCAACCATAGAAATAGCAGAAACCGTCAAAACTACTTTTAGCCGTCAGACTACCGTCAGCACCGATATCCAGGCGGATGCATCAGTGATCTGGGCCTTACTGACCACCGCTGATGATTACACCAGGTGGAACTCCACGGTCACCCTACTGGAAGGTAAAATAGCTCTTGACGAAACGATCAAGCTTAAATCGATCCTCGATGCCAAACGCACTTTTAAGCTGAAAGTAAAAGAAATGGAAGTCAACAAAAAACTGGCCTGGGGAGATGCGCAAGGCACGCGCGTATACACGTTGGATCAAAAAACAAATGGATTGGTCACCTTCACGATGAGAGAAAAAATCGGAGGTTTGCTCTTCCCCCTTTTTGCAAAAATGATCCCACCATTTGACGAATCGTTTGAACGATTTGCAGCAGATTTAAAACACGAAGCAGAATTAATCATGCAATCTAAATAAGATTAAAGGATGAAAACCATACAAGTCACTTACACCGTGCAAGCCGGTTTTGCAGCACAGAACAAAATCAATATCCAGGCAGTGATGACGGACCTGCAACAACTCAATCGTGCAGGACTATTATATCACGCCTGTATCAAAGAAGATGACAAAACATTTATTCATACGGCTATCTTCCAATCTGATGATGACCAAAATTTTTTAAATGAGCTGGCTTCGTTTAAGTTTTTTCAACAGCAGCTCAAGGCCAGCGGTCTGGAAGTGCCCCCCAAACAAGAAATATTAATTTTGATCGGATCATCTACAAGTTTTTGATAAAAAATAAAGCAATATGAAATATAAAATAGGAAGTAAAGAAAAGCCCTTGGTATTAAAGACGCCTCCGTTGACATCCGGGTATACCATGCATGTAGATGAAAAGGATGGCAAAGAGGTCCTGGTATGTACAGTAGGTAAAACGGTATTGCACTACAATCCAGCATGCCTGGAAGACTTACATAAAATGCTTATAAAACACGCCGATTGGATGGAACTAGGCAGTGCGGATGAGCAAAAACCTGCCAAAGAAGGCACCGTAGAAGCCTGGGGCCGCTCAGCAAATAATCCTGTGGGTGGGTGGTATGGTCTTAAAAAAGGACTTCGCGGCCGATTTGGTATGTATATCCCACCGTTGATGGAAGCACTCGGCCTGGCAGAAGTGACACATGATGCCAGGGGTAATAAAATGAAAGCGAAATAACGGTACAATGCAGGAGCATCCTTAATAATTTTGCAGTATATGGATAGATCTGCTCGCAGGTTGATTCATTTTTAATTGAATATCCTGAATGGTTGACCATAGATACACAGCAGTCTGATCTTCTCTGTTATGAGGAAGAATCTAAAAGGCTGAAATCTATTCGTCCTGGTTTTTATTATTTTTAGGCATTTTTTTTGCTATGATTACTACTGATCGGACAATACCTATTCAGACCTTACATTTATTTCCAATACTGGACCGGATGTTGCTGGACCTGTTAGTCTCACTATCCGATGATGATTGGAATGCTCCTACGATAGCGAAGTTATGGACCGTAAAAGATATAGTCGCCCACCTACTCGATGGCAATCTCAAGGGTTTATCTACTTCAAGAGACCACTACAAAGCAACACCCAATCAACACATTCATTATTATGCCGACCTGGTATCTTATATCAATAGTCAAAATCACCAATGGACCGATGCTTCAAGGCGATTAAGCCCACGGTTACTGATGGAGCTCCTTGAGTTCACCGGCAGACAATATGCTGATCATTTATTCAGCCTTGACCCATGGGAGCAGGCGATATATGGTGTAGCCTGGGCAGGACAGGAAAATTCAGCAAATTGGTTTCACATCGCCAGAGAATATACCGAGAAGTTTCTACACCAACAGCAGATCCGGGATGCTGTGAATAAACCTGGACTGATAACCAAAGAATTATTTTATCCATTTATCGACACATTAATGCAGGGACTACCATATACCTATAGTACAGTAGATGCCGGACCTGGCACGGCTGTATCTGTGATCGTATCCGGAGAGGTAGGTGGGCAATGGGATATTAAAAAATATGAAAAAGAATGGATCTTGACCTCGTTGCAGGAAGAGCAGTCTGCAGATGCAACGATCACCATCGATCCGGACTTGGCCTGGAAATTATTTTCAAAAAGTAAATCATACGATGAAGTCCTCGGTGAAGTAAATTGTCAGGGAAATGAAGCTTTAGGGTTGGCTGCTTTGCGAATGGTTTCAGTTATGGCATAAAAGAAAAGATACTTATCACTGACAAATAGCGTACAGTTAACCCCGATTTACCGTTTTATTGTGCATAATATGTTGACAGCAATGCTCAAAGCTTCATTCAAGAAGATGTATATGTTTTTAATGGCGATATCATTTTGGCCAAACCTATTGGTTGCTCAACAAATAAAACAAACAGGGTTTTTAGAATCAATATCCTCTCAAATCGAAACCAAACTATCACAACAACCTACCGAAAAAATATATATCCATTTTGACAGGTCATTTTATTTTTTAGAGGAGTATAGTTTTTTTAAAGCTTATGTAGTGGATAGTGCTACCTTGTTGCCTACGACCCTTTCGGGTGTATTGTATGTAGATTGGTTAGACAGTCTATCTGGGTAATAAATGAGATCATCAAGATCTCCTCATTTAACCATCTCCTTCTAAAATGCCTACTTTAGTCCAGCTTCAACACAAAATCTACTTTTTTGACATCCCGGGCATTGGGGCCCACGAAAACTTCAAATAGTCCGGGTTCAGCTATATACTCTAACCGGGTATTGTAAAATTTTAAAAGAGACTCCTTGATATCGAAGCTTACTGTTTTACTTTCTCCGGGTTGTAGAGTGATTTGTTCGAACCCTTTGAGTTCTTTCATGGGTCTGGAGATAGACCCTACCACATCCCGGATATACATTTGTACGGTCTCTGTTACCGGACGGGTACCGCTATTCATGACCGGGATGGATACCTTGATCGTACCGCCTCCTTGCAAAGTTGCATTGCTAATATCAGGATTGCCATATTGACAGGAAGAATAAGTCAGCCCATAACCAAATGGGTAAAGAGGTTCGTTGGGGATATCCAGGTAATTTGATTTGAATTTAGAAAAAGCTTCTCCGTGGTAAGGTCTGCCAGTATTAAGCATGGCATGGTATACAGGAATCTGTCCTACGTGCACCGGAAAGGAAGTCGTCAACCTTCCCTGGGGAGACTGATCTCCAAATAGCACATCTGCTACGGCATTGGCCCCCTCCGTACCGCCAAACCAAACATCCAGGATTGCGTCCATATTTTTTGATTCCCAATCGATAGTCATAGGGCGTCCATTGTATAAAATCATGACAATCGGCTTGCCAGTTTTTTTCAAGGCTTCCAGAAGTTTTCTTTGACTGGCTTGCAACCCAATATCCGCCATACTTGCGGCCTCACCGGTCATATCGGCAGCTTCACCGACGACAGCTATGATCACATCTGATTGGCGCGCAAGAGCCAAGGCTTCGGATAACATGACATCCGGGCTTCTTTTATCTATCTCAATCTCCTGGCCGAATACGTTGACTTTTTTTGCAAACGTGGTATCATCGCTCAGATTGGCCCCCTTGGCATACCGGATAGTGCACTGCCCACCAGCTACAGTTTTTATACCCTCCATGACCGTCACAGCTTTGGTATAATCGCCCGACACAGACCAGGTGCCTAGCATATTCCGCCGGCTGTCTGCAAGCGGACCAATGACCGCGATACTTCCTTGTTTTTTTAAGGGCAGGATCGAATTTTTATTCTCCAGCAGAACAAAAGTTTTTGCAGCCGTAGCCCTGGCAAAAGCGCGCATCTCTGCTGAGAGAATATCTTTTTTTGCACGCACCGTATCAAAGTATTTATAAGGATCATCAAACAAACCAAGGTTGTATTTGGCTTGAAGCACGCGTCTGCAAGCCTGATTAATTTGATCCTCCGATATTTTTTTTTCTTCCAATGATTTTTTGAGTGTCGTGAGAAAACCTTCACCCACCATATCCATATCAACCCCGACGCGTAAAGCTCTGGCAGACACTTCCTGCAGATCACCGATGCCATGGTTGACCATTTCGTTGATAGAGGTATAATCGGTCACGATGAGACCATCGAAACCCCAGTCCTTTCTGAGTACCTGACTCAACAGATGTGTATTGGCAGTAGCCGGAGTATAGTCGACTACGTTAAAAGAATTCATCAAGGATCCTACTCCGGCATCAACAGCTGCTTTATAGGGAGGTAAGTATTCATTGTACAGTTTTAAAGTGCTCATATCCCCCGCTGCATAATCGCGACCTCCTTCGGCAGCACCATAAGCGGCGTAATGTTTGACACAGGCTAGCATAGTCATAGGATTGGATAAGTCTGTACCCTGGTATCCCTGGACCATGGCGGCCGCTATCTTGCTACCTAGGTAAGTATCTTCGCCCGATCCTTCGGAAATGCGACCCCAGCGCGGATCTCTTGCAATATCTACCATGGGTGAAAAAGTCCACATCAGGCCATCCGCGGTGGCTTCTTTGGCAGCCATTTGTGCGGATTGTTTTATAAGGGACATATCCCAGCTACAAGATAGTCCTAGTGGGATGGGCAAGATGGTTTGGTGGCCGTGGATGACATCCATACCTGTGATCAGGGGGATGCCTAGACGACTCTGCTCTACAGCCAGCTGCTGAGCCCGGCGGGTGAGGTCTGCCCCGCGTATGCCAAATATCCCTCCGACCTGGCCGGTTTTGATTTTCATCTCAACATCTTTGCTGACTACTTCACCAGTGACTGCACCACCCGGTGTCAGGAGATTGAGCTGACCGATTTTTTCTTCAAGGGTCATTTTTTTTATCAAATCCTCTATAAAGGCATTGGGTTGGCCATCAGTAGGGGCGGAATCATTCGTATTACAGGCCATCAAGAGAATAAACCCAAATACACAGGCAGAAAAATGTGTTTTAAAAATAATTTTCATAGAGCGAATTTAAACTTACATGATTATAATCCTAATATCCTTTCTGCAGGATCAATGGGATAGTTATAAAATTGATTTGGTAATAGTATCCCAAGTCACTCAGAAATATCCTGCATATTAATGTATTTTCCATTTATCCATTTTTTACAAGTAAGGGAATTACTCAATGCCATGGGTTTGAGCAACGATTTTCCCATCAGCATCCGCACACACTCTTGAACCCCTTCGATGATAGAGGGATGTGGATGGACGCATTCGGCCAATTCCTCTATGCCTTTGCCCATAGAGATGAGTAGAGCTACTGCCTGAATGGCACTCGAAGCATGGTTTCCAACTACTTTCATCCCTAAAATCTGCATTTGCTGGTCATCCCTGGTGATCAATTTGATAAAACCCTGGGTATTGCGTTTGGCGATGGCCCTTGGTATGGTGGCATAATCCAAAGTAGCTACTCTATAGTCGAGCCCTGCAGCCTGGGCTTGCAGTTCATTTATACCTACGCTGGCAACTTCAGGGTTTAGAAACATGATATTACTGATATTATCATAGACCAACTGGCGGGATGGTCGGCCAAATATCTTTTCGACAGCATGCCGACCTTCAAGCTCTCCTATATTGACCAGAGAAATATCTGAGGTAAGATCACCCACAGCATAGATATTGGGTATATTGGTTTGAGTGCTCAGGTTTTCTACACCCCTTTGATGCATCATGAGCCCTAATTCTGATGGAATAAGATTGTCCAGATTGGGGGTGCGGCCCACAGATACGAGCGCTTTTGCTACGGAAAGCGTCTCTGAGGTACCATCGTCATATTGAATCGTGTACTCCACATGGCCATCCACGATCTTCATGTCTGCCAGTTTTGATTGATGATGAATCACCACTCCATTGTTTTCCATATTTTGCTGGATGATATCGACCACATCTTCATCTTCAAATGGAAGAATCCTGGCACCTTTGTCAATGAGGTATACTTTAGTATGCCCAAATGAACTGAATATAGTAGCATACTCACAACCAATCACTCCCGCACCTACAATCACCAGACTTTCGGGGAATGTTGACATATGCTCAATGCCATCGCTGGTCATTATTATTTTTTCATCAATAGGCAACTCCGGTAAATAGCGGGGTTTGCTACCGGTAGCCAGGATGATATGATCTGCATGGACGATCTCATTGTGCCCGGGGGTAGCAATTTCGACAGTGTATTGGTCCAGGAGCTTTGCTTCGCCGATCCTGTATTCAAAATAATCATCGGCGGTATTGATAAAACAGCGCATCTGTTCTTCCAGCAAATCTTTTCGTTCTGCTATTGCTTTTTGAACCTCACGATACACTTCTTCAAAGTCGATGGCTGGTGCATGTATGTTATACTTCTTCAACTGTTTTCTTAGTGCAGCTACATCCCTGGAGAGTTCCCACCAGGTCTTTGACGAAAGAGCTCCATTGTTCATGCCGGCACCTCCGAGCCGATCGCGCTCGATCAATAATGTTTTCTTTTTAAAATCGTGCGCCCGCATGGCTGCAGCAAATCCTGCTGGTCCGGCGCCGATAACTACCAGATCAAAGTGGGTCATAAGTCAAGATGGTTGATAAAGCTTGTATAACTAGGTATCATTGAACAAACAAAATACTCAATAGTAGGAATGAATGTTTGAGGTATACCTCTTATGTTTAGAGAAGACTCAAACCAGACCTTAACCCGCCATAGATAAATGATCTAATTAACTAAGATACTAACTACCTTTTCATCGGGCACCATATCCTTATCTACAATCCCAAATGATCCAGCTTTATAATTCCAATTGGCATAAGACACATGGTGTTTTTTAAAGATACTGACCATATCCCTATACCAGGCAAGCTTGGGAGGGATTGGTGCTTTGTCGATGATACCAAATTCGCCACAATACAAAGGCAGATGTAGTTTCCTGGCCAGCTGGAATGGTTTCGACATCATTTTTTCCAGGGTATCCCGGTTGTATATCTTCTGT
>OBID01000483.1_pt1 | contig 16281 bp, 10 predicted proteins | sample 1519781 | NCBI WGS metagenome assembly OBID01 (sample SAMEA3991478, study PRJEB22521) | metagenome | biome: anthropogenic terrestrial biome; feature: sewage plant; material: sludge | place: Sweden | collected 2012-09-26 | reverse complement strand
GTTGTCAACAATATAAAAAAGCCTGGAACCCAGAAGGAGAACTCCAACTCAATTCTGGTCCACTGGAAAATTATACGCTTCAACAAATGATACAACAAGAAACAAAAGCAAGTATTTACGATTTGCAAGGCCATCTTGTTGCAAAATCACTGAACCAGCTAGAACAACTGGCTTCCGGAATTTACTTTATTAGAACAGAACAGCAGGAAAGCATAAATATTTATAAATTTTTTAAGCAATAATGTAATTCTAATTTCGAGAGCTAGTTTATTGAAAGCTGTTTCCTATTAATTCTATCGTTTCTTTTTCTTAACACAAAGTGTTTCGTGTTAATTCTGTATAATTCATTTTAACAATGAATTCAAATTTCAAATAAATTTTCAATCCAGGACATAAATACAATTTTAAATTCAATAAGGCGTTCCCATGATATGAAAACACACATATACTATTTAGCATGCCTATTCTTGTTGCCTTTAATTTCTTGTCAGAAGGAAGATGACACTGACTTCGCAAAACAAATACTGGGCGTCTGGAACTGGGAAAAATCTGTAGGTGGAATTGGAGGATGGACCCTGACACCACAATCTGAAAACTATACTAAAACACTTTATATCAGTTCAAATACAATAAAGGAGTATAAAGATGACAAGTTACAATTTTCAACTACCTACGAATTAAAAATTAATACAGACAGTACTTCGTGGAAGTGTTGTTATTATCTCGAATTTCCAAATGGAATTCCAAATCAAAGCATTTGGATAGAAGATCAGCAATTAATGTTGTATGATTGGATTTCTGATGGTTATAGTCATAGTTACAGAAGAAAATTAAACTAAAAAACTGAATACAATCCTGATTGCATAAACCTTTTTCCCCGGGATCCTGTTATTTATTTTCAACGTTCCACGAATGATCTTATATATCAAGAATATGGTTTGTCATCGGTGCATCCTGGCAGTTGAACATGAAGCTAAAAATTTAAATCTTGAAATTGCTTCCCTGCAATTAGGAGAATTGAAATTAAAAACGCAACCAACCAATTCAATTCTATCCCAATTTAAGAAAAATCTAAATACTCTGGGTTTTGAAATATTAGACAATTCCAAACAGCAACTCATCGAACAAATCAAAATTGCTATTATTGAGTACATCCAACTCGATACAGACTATACACATCAAAATTTTTCACATATTTTGACAAAAAAAATAAACAAAGATTACAGTCTATTAAGCAATTTGTTTTCAACAGTTGAAGGGATTACCATTGAGAAATATTTAATTCTTCAAAAAATAGAAAAAGCCAAAGAACTTCTAATTTATAATGAATTAAGTTTAAGTGAAATTGCAAATAAGCTTCATTACAGCAGTGTAGCTCATTTATCCAGTCAATTTAAAAAAATTACCGGATTGACACCCAGCCATTTCAAAAACCTAGGAATAGACAAAAGACTGGCTTTAGAACAGGTAGGATAGGTCCTATTTACAAAATTTTGTAAACCTTTACCAAAATAGTATAATCAGTTATAGAATTTCTATTAGAGCTTTGTCTATTATTGCTAATCGATATGTCTGTAATCAAAGAACAATTAATACTACCCATTGACGGAATGGAAAGTGAACACTGTTCGCTACTCATTCATTCAAATTTGTCAAAAGTTGAAGGACTGCAAAACAACAAAGTTGAACTGAATAATAAACGGGTTTTAATTGAAACTGAAAATCCTGTACAAGCCATCCAACTTGCAATGAACACCATTGAATCCCTGGGATACAAGGTCCCTGTATTGACTAAAGATTATCCTGTTCGTAACATGAGTTGCAGCGCTTGTGCAGCGCACATCCAATCCGTTTTAGAAAAACTACCCGGTGTTTTGTCTGCTTCGGTCAATTTTGCGAATAATTTAGCGCATATAAAATTTATACCTGGACTGATCAGTTCACAAAAATTAAAAGATACCTTATACTATATAGGATATGAATTAGTTATTGATGAATCAGAGGAAGCCAAAGACCAACTCGAAGCATTACAAGCAACTCAATATACATCGCTCAAATATAGAACCATTGGTTCTATAGGTCTTTCCATTCCTGTTTTTGTAATTGCCATGTTTTTTATGAACATCCCGTATGCAAATTACCTAATGTGGATTTTAACAACACCGGTACTTGCTTATTTTGGAAAACAATTTTTTATCAATGCCTGGAAACAGGCAAAACATCGATCTGCCAATATGGATACACTGGTAACAGTGAGCACCGGTGTTGCGTATTTGTTTAGTGTATTTAATACCCTGTACCCTTCATTTTGGCATAAGCAAGGATTGCATGCCCATGTATATTTTGAGGCGGCTTCGGTTGTAATCAGTTTTATCTTATTGGGCAAGTTATTGGAAGAGCGTGCAAAAGGAAATGCTTCGTTTGCTATTAAAAATTTAATGAGTCTCGCTCCTAAAACGGTGCATGTCATCCATGAGGGCGATCATCATATGGAAATGCCTGTTCAATTAATAAAAGCAGGTCAAATCATATTAGTAAAACCCGGTGAAAAAATTGCTTTAGACGGAAAAATAATCTATGGAACAAGCTTTGTTGATGAAAGCATGCTGAGTGGCGAACCGATACCGGTAGAAAAAAAAATAGGGGATGCTGTTTATGCAGGTACGATCAATCAAAAAGGGAGTGTTCGCTTCATTGCAGAAAAAACGGCTGGGAATACAATTCTTGCCCAAATCATTAAAATGGTGCAACAAGCACAAGGAAGTAAAGCACCCGTTCAAAAGTTGGTGGATAAAATTTCCAGTGTCTTTGTTTTCATTGTCATTGGAATTGCCGTGTTGAGTTTTATAAGTTGGTTGATCTTGGGAGGAAGCAATGCATTAAGCCACGGCTTACTCTCTTTTGTAACCGTCTTGGTTATTGCGTGTCCCTGTGCTTTGGGACTTGCAACTCCTACTGCATTGATGGCGGGTATTGGTAAAGCTGCAGAACTAGGAATCCTTATTAAAGACGCGGAAAGTCTGGAATTAGCAAAAAAAATAGATGTTTTAGTATTGGATAAAACCGGAACAATCACTGAAGGAACTCCTTCTATAGATCAAATCGTATGGCAGCAAGAAACAAATGAACTTAAAGAAATATTGGTTTCCATAGAAAAACAGTCAGAACATCCCTTGGCAGATGCCGTTGTTAAATTCTTCCCGGAAATACAATCTAAACCCATTGCCTCATTTGAAAGTGAAACGGGTAAAGGTGTACGTGCTCAATTTCAAAATGTCTGGTATTATATAGGGACGAAAAACTATCTGAAAGAAAAAGGAATTGATACTTCAGAACGCTTGCTATCTAAGTCTAATCAATGGGAATCAGAAGCCAAATCTATAATTTGGTATGCAAATGAAACAACAAGCCTTGCAATACTTTCTGTAAGTGATGAGCTTAAACCTGGTTCAAAACAAGCAATTCAGGCTTTACAAAAATTAGATATTGAAGTGCATATGTTGACAGGCGATGCTAAAAAAACAGCAGAGACTACAGCCAGAGAGATAGGAATAAAACATTTTGAAGCTGAAATGCTACCAGAAAGTAAAGCTGCATACATCCGAAAATTACAAGAATCAGGCAAAGTAGTCGCAATGGTGGGTGATGGAATTAATGATAGTACTGCACTGGCGCTTGCTGATGTCAGCATTGCAATGGGGAAGGGCAGTGATATTGCAATGGACGTTTCCTCAATTACAATTATTTCATCGGATTTAAGAAAAATTCCCCAAGCGATTAAATTATCTGGATACACCATAACAACAATTCGTCAAAATTTATTTTGGGCTTTTATCTATAATATAATTGGAATACCCATTGCGGCAGGAGTTTTATATCCGGTAAACGGTTTTCTATTAAATCCCATGATAGCTGGCGCTGCAATGGCATTTAGTTCGGTATCTGTAGTCAGTAATAGCTTAAGATTACGATCTAAAAAACTGAATTGATTTAATTTGAAATAAAACGTTCAAGAACAGAGTAATCCTGATTAACATCATTTGAACAATTTATATGCAAACACTTAGCTTGTTTTGAACTTAAATATTCACAACTAGAATCCCTTTCAGTATGTATAAAATTAATTATAGGAATTCCACTAGCGACATACTCCTCCAATTTACTTGGTAATCCCGGATGATTTACGTTTGCAAAATTTATTAATATATCACTATTCGCATATGCTTCTTCTAATTCTTGATCCGAATTACAATAGCTGATTTTAATTAATAGCGGATTTTGCTTAGCTAATTTTACAATCGGCTGATCTTGCTTCCCAAATAATTGCAAAATCAAAGATCTCTTTGAATGTGTTTGAATATATTTTAAAATGTAATAAACTTCTCTTATGCCAGGGCGAACCGGATGGTATGTATTTCCAATAAAACTAAATCTTAGTATTGGAGAGGAAATAGGCTTGCAGTTTTCAAATTTGATATTAACTCCATTGGGTACAAGTTGAGTTTTTTCCTTATTAATTGAATAAACTTTGATAAAGTGATTCCTAATAGATTCACAATTTAAAATGATCCGATTTGCTGATACCAGCACCTTCCGTTCGATTGTCTGGTGAATGCACCAATTCGATGTCATAGGCGAAAAGTAAACATCGCCTATATCTGCATGCCATTCATGCTTAAAGTATTTTTGAAGCACGATACCTATCAAATGACTGCTAAACGGATTTGAAACTGTATAGATTAAATCATCCGCCTTTCTAAATTTAACCAAATACAGTATCAAATAATAAATTTGAATAAATACATAGCGATCCGGAATGATGCATTTACTTATAAAATCAGCTAATTGATTGTACCGAATCCTTTTTATTATATTTAATAGGAATTCGAGTTTACTATAATTCCACTTATTAATGAATAATTTGTCAGTCGAAGGTATGCTTTGACTTGACTGCAGATTAGATGTAGAAATAATCAAATACTCTTTTCCAAAAAAACCCGATTGCTCCAAATTCTGAATTCGAAACGACCGGGGATTTCTCTTAGGAGGGTAATTGTGACTAAATATTACAATCCTCATAAACAAGCAGCATAAATATTATTCAATTCTTCTCCAGTTATATTATTTAAGGAATTTACATTAACCGATTGAAATGCATTTATACATAATCCATTATATGCTTTTTGAGACAATTTTAATACCCTATCCAATGTATCCTCAATTGCTTTTAAGTTAGTTGCGTCTGTAAGATATCCATTAAACCCATGGATAACCGATTCAGGAATATCACAATGTGAAGTGCTAATAACCGGTTTAGCTAAATTTAAACTGTCTTTAATAAAAATGGGACATCCTCCTTCCGTATCATAACTTTTGGAACGCTTACTTAAATTAACCGCAAAATGATGCTTCATTAAATGATTTAAATAACGATCCGGAGTCATTTTATCCAGAATACGTATCGAATGATTTACTTTCTTTACTAATAGTTTTTGAATCTCAGCATAGTAATTTTTATCTACCGGTTCCCCAATCATAACTATTTTAAGTCGACCCGCATGGCGATCCTGCAATGCCTCCAATAATGCCAATTGGTTCTTCTTCTCTGTAAAACTTGCTGCCTGTATCAATCGAATCGGGGATTGCCAGTTTATCGGTTTTAAAATTCCATTTCTTGAAAATAGTAAATGCAAGATGCTGATTTGCCTTGATGGAATTCCATATTCCAACAATACATTTCTTGAATACCTTCCTTCTACGATAAATCGACACCCTAAATGAGCCAAATTTTGATAAGCTTTTAAAGTTCCTGATTTACTCTTAACCAGATATTCATAATCAAATCCGTAAAATGAAATCAAAATTGGAATTTTTAATTTCTCTATTAAATGCATCTGTCTAATTGCAGTATTTGCAAAATGAAAATGAATGATATCGATGGATTCTCTGATTACATAGTTATAAAGACGGCTTGATGAGCTTAAATCCAATAATGAGCATAACACTTTATTGTAAATTGGAACCGGATATGTACTCGTAAGGCTGCCAGGAACCATCGGATACTTTAGTTTATAATCATTTATGTGATATCGGGCGGCTATATGATGTTCGCAGTTTGATCCAGTACTTTGCAGAATAGAATCAATCCAATTCATAGTTTCTGGCAAATAGCTATCCAATATATGCAATACCTTAAAGAACATGCTGTGTATTCTTATTCATCATTTTTATAATTAGCACCAGAGACACTAATCTGAATTTTAATTCTCTTGAATTCGGAATTCTACTAATTCCCAAATCCCTAATTTCACTCTTAAAATGCAAAAGCCATTGGTTTAATTCCCGGTCAATTTCATTATAATTGATAAAATGCTTTGAGGAGCCAAAAAATTGAGCTATTTTTTCTCTAATAGATGGTAATCTGGAAGAACCTGCTAATAAATTTAAAAAAATGTATTGAGGAGGGATGCCTGTTCGTTGCCAGGGTATGTCTAACAATTGTTTCGGTAAATATTTATTTAAAAATTTTAAGTAAAACCTGTGGTTCAATTGAAAGAAATCATCGATACTATAATTTAAAGCCATCCAGTTCATATTATAATATGGAAGGATTAATTTACAATGAGAAGACAACAAATAAACACTATGCGCAGACTGATTACGAATTTTTTGATCGATTAAATACGAATCTATGCATTGCTTAGAATAAAAAACATCTTCACTTTCATCCGGGCTGGTTCCTAATTTAAGATATTTAGATATCAAAGAAGGCTTCATTGCTGAATTAGCGTCGCTCCGATTCGCATAGATTCCACCACCAAAAAATCCATGAAAATAAACAGGATAGCTTGCTGCAATATATTTATGGACAGGTGCCTCGTGCAAATGTCCTAAATGGAGCAAGCCATCCACTTTCCAAAAGGCGCCCAATCGATTTTCTAACCAATTAGACATTCCTATCTGTATAAATTCATGTTTTATACTAAGAGTCTTTGCAACTTTTTGAGCTATTTGTATTTCATAATTTACCGCATTTCCGAAACTAAATGAATTAAGATTGCAGGTTTTGGAAGCAATATATGCAATCACACGACTGTCTAATCCACCACTGAGACTTACTCCAAATGAATTACAATCTTCTTGATCTAACTGTGAAATTCCTGCTTTAAATAATTGATAATACGAATCTAACATTTCCTCAATGGGTCTTGTTGTTTTTGATACTTCAGACCAGGTCCAATAATAGGTTCTATTTAATTGACTCGTTTCGCAGTCAAGTGAATACATACTGGCTGGACGCATCCTGACGATCTCAGTAAACCAGGATTGGTTTGAAATTAAATGTCCATTATCTAAATAAGACTGCATTGCCTGCGTATTCCAGCTTAAATTTCCATCAGCCACTTCCTTAATAAGTTTGATTTCACTGGAAACAATAATTTGTCGTTCATCCTGATATAAATACAAGGGAAAAAAACCCAGATAATCGGTGTATATAGAAACCTTGTTGTTTATTTCATTGAAACCAATATAACAATAAGTTCCATTCAATTGATTGAACACTGTTTTTATGTCAGGGAGCTCCTTATAGAATATCGTTCGACAGTTTTTTCCTTCTTTCCTTTCATTAAATGTGTTTTTCTGGAAAGAAAAATTCCCTAATATAAATGCAGTGGCGTCTGGTGTCTGAATTTTAATTGGCTTTACTGGAGTCAAATGATCATAAAATAGAGCCCAATGATTTTTTTCAATCACAAGATTCAGATCCTTTGACACGCTCGTATTAAAAGCTGTTGATTTTAATTTCCATTGTTGAAAAGAATTGTTCTTCGAAAATATAAATAACAACTTTGCCATCACATAATTTTCAAACGGAACAATTCAATTATTTTATCGCGATAAAAAATAAAATTGATACTAAATAAGCCTGCAACTGCCCAAAGCAAAGAACTAATAAATTTCGGATTCATCAAATGAATCAAATACAATACGATGCAACAACACATTAAATAGATCGTATATTTTAGTAGCGCTTTATAAAACAATTGGACATCTTCAAAATAAATTAATAGACGGTGTATTGAATATACTAATACCGAGAAGCTGAGAAATATATTAATTAATAAAAATTTATAAATATCTGTTTGTGTCCAATAAACTACAGCAATAAATACATAATTAATAATTAGTACTGCAATATTCCATTTTAAAAGTCTTGAAGATTCTCCTAAAGCTAATAATTGATTGAAAACTATATTATTGACCGAACGAATCATTGCCATAATTACAATGAATCTAGAAAACTGCAAAATGCTGTATTCAGGATCTTTAAATAGTAGTGGAATGATATCAGACAAATGCGAATAAACAATTAAATAAATGGTAATACATACCAGGGCATGACTTAATAAACTTTCTTTAATTATATCCTGTCGGTGTTTAACATCCTTCTGGTACTTTGCCAACAATGGAAAAATCGCCTTATTAAATATTGGATTGATTTTAGAAAACAAAAGATAGCTAAATTCAGAAGCAATATTATATGGACCCAAAACCAACAAGCCAAAGACGGAACCAACTAATACCGTATCAAAATTACCCTGTACAAAACTGATACCTTGATTCAAAACCTGATAAGCTGAAAAGGAAACATGTTCCTGAACTGATTCATTAATTTGATCGTTATAAATCAGGAGTTTGGTATAAATCCATGAAAGGGTATAAAAAATGCTAAATCTTAAAAACAAGCCAATACAAAATACCAATATTGGATCAACATACCAAATTGCAAGTAGAATCCAAATAAATTCTGCTGTTCCAGATAAAATTAGAAATAAACTAATTTGTTTTTGTTTTAAATGATGTTGCAATATAGAAGGATACATACTTCCAATACCTATAGTACAAAAAAGTACTAAGGATATTATTACAACATATGGGTAATTTATAAGATAGGTATACTCCCATAAATAAAATCCTATAAGCAATCCAATACAAATACACAACAGTAAATACTGTATGTTTCTTAATTTATTAAGTATTTGTCTACTAAATCCGGCTTTTTGTATAATAGAAACAAACATCCCAGGATCCAGTAAAGCCATTGCCAATCTGAATACTATTTGAAATATGGTATAAATTCCCATCTCCTTATACCCTAGAAATTGTCCAAGTAATACAAGACTTGCTAATTGCAATAAGCTCATATAGAGCGAACTGGCAAATTGCCATCTGAACAGATGGTTTAAAGTATGTTGAGGGCTTGTATTTTGATCAGGAATTACGGACAATTTTCTTTATTTGAAAATAATAAAAAAAGGCTGGAAGGTAATTGATGCTTTGAATGATAAAATTACGGTAATCTTTACTAATAATAAGTGAGATTCCTTTGATTCGTATCCGATTCGTTGAATTTTTTGAAATACCAGCTGGCTTAAAATGAATCAAATAGCGATCCTGTAATATAAACCTCTTTGAAAACTTACACTTTTCAAACCAATCCAATCCACTTTGATCCCAATTCAATTTGTGGAAATTTACAAAGTCCCTTTTTGTAAATAAACTGGCAGGCTTGTTTTCAGCAACAAACTCTTTCACTACATGGACTAATTTATAAATTTGATTGGAAGCATGCAATGTGAGTTCATCTGAGATGGCCGCTACCGGATTTTCTGAATTCAAGCTTTCCTTTGAAATACCTATTTTATGTTGAAGTAAAATAGGACCCGCATCAAATAGCTCATTCATCTTATGAAAGGTATAACCAAATTCCAAATCAGCTTGAACACATTGCCAAAAAACAGGAAAACAACCTCGGTATCTCGGTAATAATGAATAATGAAAATTGATCAATCCATTAGGGCAGGCCCGTAGGAGATCACCACTTACTTTTTCATGTAATCCTGCCGATAAAATGAATTCTTTATCTTTCAAGTATTCTATTAGCTCAGGATTATTTACTGAATCAAAAACTAAAAATGGAATGTGGTGGTGATGGGTATAATATTTCCAATAAACTAAACTTGCAGTTTTTAGTAGCGGATTGGCCTTTAAGCTCAAAACAAAACGCAGAAAAAATGATGCATTTGAAGGTTTTAAAACAAATGGTTTTTGGCTTATAAAAATCAATAGAAATGGCCCTTGCTCTACTAGTTTTGGAACAAATGTTTTTGTAAAATAACTATCCGGACAGCCAATGTATGCCCTTCTTACTGTATTTGTTGTACGTTGTTGAATGAGTCCCAAGTCTATAATTGAAAATCAAAAGTAGTACACAGCACCTGACAATTCCAATAAAAAGATTTACTTTGCATAAATGGATCCAGCGTTTCGCGATCAACTCAAACAGGCTGCTCAGGACAGTTTAAACTGGCTCCTTACAAGTTACCATCATTTTGGACAAGGTGGGTTCCCACACAGTCGTTGGATGTACCTACCGTCTTTTTTAGCTTGGCAAAAGGATTATCCAGAAACAAGTGGTTACCTTATTGAAAATTTGCTTTCAACTAAAAATGCAGAAGCAATATCCGTAGGAATTGCATGTACTCATTGGTTGCAATCCATCCAATCAAAAGATGGATTTTATCATTCGGGTGTTGACTTTAAAACTAAAAGTGCTTTTAACACTGCCCAAATTTTATTTGGTCTTGACGCGGCTTATAAATTCTCCCCCGATCCTGGTATTTTTCTTACCTTGGAAAAATCGTATGATGCATTACTAAATAACATTGATGATGCGCAGGGTATTTTTAAATCTCACTTATATCAACCCGGCTATTTTGCAAGCTATTACAGTCGTAGCATTTGGCCAATTTTACAAATTGATCAAACATACTTTAATAATAAAAATGTGGATCAAATTGAAAAATCCTTGAATTATTTATTTAAAAATAAAAACGAATTCGGGTTTTTTGATAATTGTGGCTTTGAACCCAATAATAAAGCATTGAGTCATCCGGTAGCCTATGCATTGGAAGGATTTCTGGAATCTGCTATCCTGCTAAATGATCAACACATTGAAAAATATATACTTGAAATATTAAATCGAATCTGCGATCAAATCCATTCACATCATAAGATCCCAGCTTATTATGAAAATAATATAACAGGTGATTACTCATTTATCTGTGTTACCGGCCAAATTCAAATTTGTGTATTATTGTTAAAAGCATATCAAAGGACCTATCAAAATCACTATAAAGAAGCAGCCGAACAACTGATTCCATCCATACTTCAATGGCAAATAAAATCAGGATCTGCAGAACATAAAGGAGCGTTTCCATCCTCTATACCCATTTGGAAAAATTATTTTCCGTTTCGCTATACCAATTGGACGGTAAAATTTTTTCTGGATCTATGTCAACTTTGGGATGAAATAGATGTCAGGGAAGAGGGCTGAAAGGCTGAAGGGCTGGAGGGCTGTTAGACTATTAGACTGATAGACTATTAGACTATTGGACAATTAGACTATTAGACTGTTAGCTTAAGGGCTACAAGCCACATTTACTGACTTCTGACTACTAATTCCTGACTATTGATTTTGGCTGAATACTGATTTTGTCTTATCTCAATATGACCATTTTACCAAAATCATTTTTGAAATACTGATCTGTATGGGTATCAAATTTATCCCAGGATTTGTTATTTCTTTCTTTTACAATAAAACGGTATAGATAAACTCCATTCGCCAATTTTTCACCAAATTGATCTGTGCCATTGTATTCAAAATGGGTCATGTGCGTTCCAATTGCTAGCGGACCTAATTCATCTTTGGTAATTTCACGAACCAATTTGCCAGAAATCGTAAGGATCTGAATCATATAATTTTCAGGAAGCGCATCCCCTGTCAAGGTATACACAAAGCGTGTTTTATTCACAAACGGATTGGGATAATTAAATAAATTTCCAACCGATGATTTTTTTACAATTGTAAAATCCACTTGATAATCCTGATCCGTGGCTGAATTTCCAGAACCGTCAATTGCATTGACATATAAGGTGTGGATTCCATCCAATTTAAAGTCGCCTTGGATTATAGCTTTTACGGTCTTACTGTTTCCTCCTGCAGGTACAAATTGCACTTGTTGATTTGCAAAATAAACACGTTGTGGTGTGGCACCTGGTTCCTTAATCCGAATTGTAAACACACTGGTATCGTTTAAGAGCAAATCCTTGTTTTCATCTTGCAGACTGATTTCAATATGTGATTTACTGGAAACGATTTCAGCATTAAATATTTTTAATCGATCAAAAGTAACATCCATATAAGGTTTCAACTTATCACGCCGTACGAAAAATGGGATAATGGCAGTATTATTAAAGGTATTCAACTCTGCCTGATCATTGTTTGGATTTAACTCAATAAACAATTTATAAGCGCCATATATTTTTGAAGAATTAAAACTAAACGGAATTTTTTGGAAAGCCAAACTTGCCATGGAGGCGAACCGTTTGTAAGTTACTATTTGCTGATTGCTTTGACTTACAACCGTAAATTTTACCAACAAACTATCCATATCTGCTGCCCCGATATTTTGTGCCAGAATTTCCAAATCCAATACATCCCCTTGATTAATGGTATCCTTCGCTTTTTTATAATATTTACTTGGATTGAAGGCCGCATCCGGCAGCCCCTTGTAAAGCACACGCCAATAATCCAATTCCGGGGTTGATCGCTTAAGGGTATCAGACGTTTTCCATTCAAGTTTTAATTTGGGGAACTGTGCAGAACTTACACTCGATAAATCATATAATTTATCTGTTATTGGACCCACGAGTTTGGTTTCATTTCCAAAAGCATCAACACCATAAATGTTTATTTCCTGTACATCTTCAGCTCCATTAAAGTTTTTATAATCCCACAAAAAGTTTGACCAGGATTTTGCAGGACCAATAATTCTGGATTGCACAAATCCTGAAGTTTGCGGAATGGTAAAAGAATGAGAAATTTCATTTTCATCCATAAAGTTTCCAATACTTTCCTTTACTTCAAACTCTGGTCTTCCTTTTCGGAATACCATGATGTACGGCACAGAGCTGAAAGATCTTAAACTTCGAATTTCCTTTGCACCAAAACGTTCCAATACGGTGTATAAATTATTCGGGCCATCCGATTCCCATAACTCTGGATAATATGAATTTTGATATTGTGTCATTGTGCTAAAAATCACAACGTGATCGTTTGGAATATACTGCTCTAAAAATTGAATTAATGCAGCACGTTCTGCCTGACTGGAAGTCTTAAATACAAAAAATGGTTTATTTATATAACCAGGATGATTCAAACTATTAAAATCTCCACCACTTTGATTAATCCACATTTTTCCGGTAATTGGATCAAATACATTGACAACAATCCCTGAAAAATCCGAACTGTAATTCCAATAATCATAATCAGCTGCTACATCGGTGCCAACATATACTCGAGGTCTGATGTACGTTGGCAATTCAATGTATCCATTATTTGCGCGAATTTCTACAAAGGATTCAGCATATTTAAACTGGCGATCCGGTTCGCCTAAATTCATTTTATAAAAATCATTCTTTTTATGTTGAAAATAATGCGATTGATTCCAACCAGCTGAACTTCCCGGTACGTAAATGAATGATGAATTTCTCCATGCGAAGACTCCTGATCCGGTACTGTCGGGTGCAATTCTCCAATAATACACGCGGTCTGGCATTAAATTGACATTGGGTGTCCAGCTAATTACTCCACCGGTTTGTTGAATTTGTGTTGACAGTTTCAATGCGCTATTGAAATATTCTGTAGTATCCAATTCAATAAAATAGCTTCCACTTGCAGCCAGTGTATTGCCATTTGAAGCAATCAATTTTAAATTGTCTTCACTGACTATTGAAAATTCCTGAGGAAAAACTGGACGAGCTTCATTTCCAAAAATATACAAACTATATCCGCGTTGTCCTTGAATAATTAATTCATTATTATTTTCTGCATCGGCTAAAGGTCCTTCAGCCAATTCATTGGCTCCGTCCAATACTATTGTAACCTATCGATTCTTCACCATTCATTGGAATTTTAACACTAACAAGGCGACGGGTTGATGGAGTGGCAATTTTGAAAACGGTTACAGGAACAATTTTACCATTTGCCTGACGGATATCAATATTTATCAGAATGCTATCCTTTGTATAAGCGCCCAAATTGACAACTTCAAAATTAAATTCAAATTCTTTCTGATTATTAAATACGAGTGCAGGATTCGTTCGGACCGATTTAGCATCAATGGTATAATCCTGGAATGTATTCACATTCAATTTTACAGCCGGATCCCCATTAAAACTTGTAGAATAGGCTTGAGTCAATAATCGTTCTCCGCCCTGGGACTTCATATTGTGATAGGTCTCTCGGATGGCATCTCCGATCGTACCGCCATAAAATTTAGTACCAATTTGCTTATAAAATTCCGAACCATAAACTCCCAAAATATCTGGAAAACCTGCTGTGGTATTTGCCAGATAAACAATGGAGCCTTTTTCGGGTGCAAGGTTGTGATCTTCACTGATGGATCGATTGGGTGCAAACATCGAACCAGCATAACAACCCATAGCCATAAATAAATGATATCTGTCCTTGTTTTTATATGAATCTACATTCTCCAAATTAAAATCCAGACGGATTGCCGCTGAATGTCCCATAAATGCAATGATCGAGCTTCCTTCATTGATTGAATTTTTTAATTTCTCACTATTAGCTACCTCGATGGTACTGCTACTTTGCTTATAAAATGTTTGAACATTGGCTCCAAATAAATTTTCCTCTATCACTTGTTCCATGCTATTCAACTGGCCACTAATTTGTGTATAGATGCTTGGATCTCCACCTGATAAATGGACCACACGTTTTTCCCATTCCTTTTCTTCAATGGTATGATTCGCTGTCCGCAAATAATTTTCGTGGGATTTTACTTTGTTTAAATAATTTTTAATCTCAGTTCCATTGATGACCGGCAATCTTCCAAATGCACAAAGAGCTTCGTTTTGATTATCCGTTACCAACATGATATCTGCTGCAGGTGATGAAAATGTTGGCACAAAAAAGAAATTGGGATCTACTCCATTTTTTCGGTAATAGGGATATTCTAATCCTTTTCCAATCACTAAACAATAATTTAAGTTAGGCCAAATCGTTTTTACATACTGTACAAAATTTTTAACTCCAAGTGGGTGAGTATGGATTCCATATGCAAATACATCATAAAGGGCTTCAACATCTATCAAGGCAACTTTATAAGAGCCTCCTGCCTGTGATGCTCTGTAATCTGCATATTCCTGAACATAATTGATTCCATGTCCATCATCCGTCAAATTTGGATGGTACAAGATTAGGTAATTAAAATCTCCCGGTTGAATATTTAAAAATTGCATTGATTGCAATGAAGAAATCGATTTAATGGAGGATTCATTAAACAAGATCAATTCGCGCTCTACTGATGATTCCGGAATGGTAATTTTATATATTCCGTTGGGTTCCCGAATGCTTTTTAGATAATATTGGTTTGTGATATCATACACAAATAATTCAGCTCCTCCATCAAAATCTTCAACTTCAAGATATTTTCGAATGGGGCCCGAACCCAATTTTATTTTTGCAAATTTATTTTGATCAAAAATAAATTCTGCAGGATATGTGTACTCAATGCTTGCAACAACGATTTGATCTTCAGGATTTGAAACCGCTTCGATTCCCAAACGCATGGACTCACTCAAATCGGTCACATTGCGATTGATTTCTTTTATTCGAACTTTATAACCAGCAAATAAATCATCATCTATTGCTTGTCCATCAAGTAGAAAATTTAGTTTGTGAGCGGAATTATCTTCTCCATAACCTCCTATTCGTGTTACAATTTTAGCATCCGGACCTGATTTGTTTAAATGTTTAAATTTTAATTCAAATTCACGGCTTTTGAAATGATCCGTTGCATAGCCCTGACATGCATCAAATAATGGAAACTTTTGTGCATTTCCATATCCAACTCCTCGTTTGAAAGAAAGCTCAGAAAAAACATCCAATTGCGTTTTTAAATAATAAGCATCCTTTGGTAAAGGTGCTGATAAATCATTTTGAATTCTCTCAATTCCATTTGGGTTTATGGTATTGTCCCAGGTTAAATAATATGCAGCGGTATCCGTATGCATGCTGTATTCCGGATTCATCAAACCTGTTGGATCAGAAAACAAAGGAGCATCAAGTTCTCCCCGATTTTTCCTTCCATAAAACAAAATATAATCATCAGTTCCCATCATTAGGGTTTCTGT
>OBID01000482.1_pt1 | contig 16312 bp, 11 predicted proteins | sample 1519781 | NCBI WGS metagenome assembly OBID01 (sample SAMEA3991478, study PRJEB22521) | metagenome | biome: anthropogenic terrestrial biome; feature: sewage plant; material: sludge | place: Sweden | collected 2012-09-26 | reverse complement strand
ACCGCTGATTGGCACCATGCTGGTATTTGCCGAACCCGGGGCCTCATGGTTGGTTCACGTATTGGGCGGCAGTTGCGGCTTTCGCGGCAACGAGCAGTCACTCGCAGCGGAAAGCGGCGATACCACCCTGATCGAGTCCACAGCGCATCAGCGCATCGTCATCGAGGGCAGTGGTGAATTGATACTGGTGAAATTCACGCAGCACGCTCCCGATTGAGGCGCGCGGCTGCGCCAATCCCCGAACCGCTCAGCGGTCGTCGCGCGAATACACCCAGCCATCCTCGACCTTGACCGGAAACTTTGCGGTCGGCAGGTAGGCGGGCGGGCACAGGGCCTCGCCGGTTCGCACGTCGAAACGTGATCCGTGACGCGGACACTCCACCTCGTAGCCGTGGATCGGTCCGCCGGTCAGCTCGGCACCATCGTGCGTGCAGATATCCTCCAGCGCGTACAACTCGCCATCGACATTGAACACCGCAATCGGCGTGTCGCCGTCGTAACCGGTCTGCACCTCGCCGGGCAGAAGTTCCGCCATGTGGCAGATGCGCACCCAATCGCTCATCGCGCGCTTCCAAGCAATGCATCACTGGCGATCAGCTGACAGATCTTCTGCACATCACCGTCCATGGCCCGATCACGACGCATGAAATCGATATGCTCGCGAATGCGCGCGTGGGCATTTTGCACGGCCGATCCAGCGTGGAATCCATCCGTCTTGCACAGCGCATCCATCAGGCCGCGCACGTCCTTCTCGAACACAGTCCATTCCGCTTGATCTTCGCGCGGCGCACCAGTGATTTTCGCCGCCATCGCTTTCCAGTCGCCCCGTTCGGCCAAGGCGCGTGCGGCGTTCAACATGTCCTGACGGTACTCCAGCGCTTGCGCCGCGGTGTACAGCTCAAGCGCCAACACATGGCCGAGATCCTCGGTCATCTCCAGCACATGGCGCGCTTCGTTGGTGCCCATCGAAACATGATCCTCGGCGTTCGCACTGGTCGGGATCGAATACACCGAGGCCGGATGCGCACGCGTAGCCAGGTCATTGACCAGCGCGGCGGCGGTGTACTGCACGATCATGAATCCGGAATCCGTTCCATCCTCGTTGCCAATCAGGAATGCCGGCAAGCCGTCGTTGTTGGCCGGATCCACCAGCTTGTTCAGGCGCCGCTCGGAAATCGATGCGAGCACGGGAATGGCAGCCTTGAGGTAACTCATGGCCAGTGCCAAGGGCATACCGTGGAAATGTCCGGCCGAGATCACCTGGTCTTCGATGTGGCTCGGATTTTCGGCATCCGGAAACACCAGCGGATTGTCGGTGACCGCATTCAACTCGACATCGATGACCCGGCAGGCCTGCATCCATGCATCGCGAACGGCGCCGTGAACCTGCGGCATGCAACGCAGGCAGTAGGCATCCTGCGGCTGATGCTTCTTGCCGCCCTTGAATGGCAGGAAACGCTGGTAAAACGCCTCGCGGCCGTGGCGCTGTGCAAGCGGTACATAGTCCCAACCGATGTCGAAGCGGCGTTGCTGGTCGTGTGGATCGCTCCACGACGCGGCGTTCCAGGTGCGGAAGCGCGGAACCAGGTGATAGGGAATGTCGATAAGGTTTGAACCATCCAGCAATTGCCGGATGTTGCGGGCAGTTTCCACTTGTCCCGGATGCGGACGCAGCGCATGCACTTCCTCACGCAGCGCTCCGCTGCGACCGGCGAAGGCATCAAGACTCATGGCTGCGGCCAGGTCCGCGGTAGCCAGCAGCTTTTCCGTACGATCCAGGGCAAGCACCGCCGTGGCCAGCATCTGCGCCGTGCCGTTGTTCAGCGCCAGGCCTTCCTTCAGCGACAGGCGCACCGGCTCGATGCCGATCCGCCCGAGCGCTTCGCCACCACTGACGCGTTCACCCTTGTGGAATGCCTCACCCCGGCCAAGCAAGACGATGGCCAGATGCGACAGCGGCGCCAGGTCACCACTCGCGCCGACGGAGCCCTTGCCTGGAATCACCGGAATCACGTCCTTGTTGAGCAAGGCGGTCAGCGCTTCCAGCGTGCTGACGCGAATACCCGAATGCCCACGCAACAAGGTGTTGATGCGGATGGCGAGCATCGCCCGCACCACTTCGATGGACAGTGGCTCGCCCACGCACACGGCATGCGTGATCAGCAGGTTGTTCTGCAACTCCTCCAGCAGGCTGCCCTGGTTGTGTTCAGGATTGCCGCCCGGCAATTCATCGCGCACGCGATGGGCACCGAGCAATTTGTCGGCATTGCTGCCAAAGCCGGTGGTGATGCCGTACACCGGTTCGCCGCCCGCGACTTTGCTGGCAAGAAAGTCCGCTGCACGCTTGACGCGCACCAGTGCTGCTGCCGACAGCGAAACATCCTCGCCTTCGCGCGCAATCGCACACACCTGCAGGCGGGTCAGCGAGGTTCCATCCAGCATGATGGTCATGGCCTTGCTCCCGAATTGCCGGTCTGCGACATCCTGGATTTGAGCGTCGCCAGCAGGTCTGTCCGCGCCACTTCAATCTGTTCTTCGGCACGCAAGTCCTTGAGCATGACCGTGGCCTTGGCCAGCTCATTCTCACCAAGCACCAGAACGAAACGGATGCCGGCGCGATCCGCGTACTTGAACTGCTTGCCGAGCTTGGATGCCTCCATCACCACCTCCGTGTTGATGCCGGCCGCGCGCAACTCGGCAGCCAGCGCGAGGTAGGCCGGAAACTGCTCGGCATCCATCTGCGTGACCAATACCTCAACTGAACTCACTGCCTTGCCAATCAAGCCGGCCTCACGCAATTGCCAGAAGAGGCGCGTCGCCCCGATGGAAATGCCGACGCCGGGCAGGCTCGACTTGGTGTAGTTGCCGGCCAGATTCTCGTAGCGGCCGCCGGAACAGATCGAACCGATCTGCGGATGCTCATCCAGCGTGGTTTCGTAGACGGTGCCGGTGTAGTAGTCCAGTCCGCGTGCAATGGAAAGATTGAGGGCGAAATCCGATTCCGGCACGCCCAGGGCCTTGATGGTCGTCAACACCTCGCGCAATTCCGAACGACCCTGCTCGAAGACTTCGCCACCGTTGCCGAGGGAGTCGAGCTTGGCCAACGCATCGGCCAGCGATGTTGAACGCAACTGCACGAATTCGAGAATGCGATCAACCATCGTCGCATCCAGGGAGAACGGATCCGCGCACAAGGTGGCGCGCACTGCATCCATGCCCCGCTTGTCGAGCTTGTCGACCTCGCGCAACACGGCCATCTGCATTTCGCCATCGGCAATGCCCAGCCCCTCGAACCAGCCACGCATGAGCCTGCGGTTGTTGAGCTGGATGGTGAACGGGCCAATGGCCAGATCGCTGAACACGGCATGGATGATGGCCGGGATCTCGGCGTCAAACCGGATCGACAGGGAATCCTTGCCGATCACGTCGATGTCGCATTGGTAAAACTCGCGAAAGCGCCCGCGTTGCGCGCGCTCACCGCGATAGACGCGCTGGATCTGGTAGCGCCGGAACGGAAAATTGAGTTCATGCTCATGTTCCGCCACATAGCGGGCGAGCGGCACGGTGAGGTCGAAGCGCAGGGCCAGTTCGGGCTTGCCGCCCTGCTCCATGGAACCGGTGGACTGCACGAAATACACCTGGCGCTCGGTTTCGCCACCGGATTTGGTCAGCAGGACATCAGTGAATTCCATCACCGGGGTTTCGACAGGCAGGAAACCAAAGCGCTCGTAGTTGCGACGGATCGTATCGAGCATGCCCTGGAACGCGATCTGGTCCAGCGGCAACAGTTCCAGTACGCCAGGCATGGTGCGGGCGGGGGTCAGGGCCATGGAAGTCCTCGGGAAAACGGCGTCCGCAGCGCGATTGTGCGCCCCGGAGCGGGCCGCCTAGGTTATCAGAACACCCGGTTTGTCTCGATCAGGCGTTGCACCTCACCAGCGCCACGGCTATCATTCGCGGCCCGCTCGCAGCGGGCCGGTATCGGGGTGTAGCTCAGTCTGGTAGAGCGCTACGTTCGGGACGTAGAGGTCGTAGGTTCGAATCCTGTCTCCCCGACCAATTTTCATGCACAAAGGCCACCCTCGCGGTGGCCTTCGTGTTTCCGCGTCCGCGCAAACCGGAATCCCCAGGCAGGTCGTTGAAAAACGTCGGCGAGGCAGCCAGTGCAAGGCAAAAGCAGGCGAATAAGCGCAGTTTACGGCGTGTAAATGAGCATTTTGAACCTCGCTTTTAACGCAGCGATGGCAACGCAGACAGTTTTTCAAACGCCTGATAGCGCGATCACCGCATCCCGGCAACGCGAGGCCAGGGCCATGCGATCGGCTTGCTGCAATCCGCAGGTTTGAATCAACTCCCCGGCACGAATCCGGATGACGCCAGGACGCACCTTGAAGCCACGCACCGGCAGCACCTCGCCGCTGCCTTCGATGGAGACCGGCAGGATGGGAATGCCGCAGTCGATGGCAAGCTTGAAGATGCCACCCTTGAATGAACCGATGTGTCCAGGCTTGCCGCGCGTGCCTTCCGGGAACCCACACACGCTGAGGCCCTCCGCAAACAGCTGCGCTGCATTGCCCAGTTGCCGCGTAGCCGCACGCGCCGCCTGGCGCTCGATGAATACCATGCCCATGGCACGCGCATAGGTGCCGACCACCGGAACCCGGGCCAGTTCATCCTTCATGACGAAGCACAGCGGAACCGGCAACACGCGGAACAGCACGCAAATATCGATCATCGACTGGTGATTGGCGACCACGATGCATGGATTGGAGAAATCAAGCGTGTCGAATCCACTTGCGACCACGCGCGCCCCGGCGCCGGTCAGCAAGCCCGGTGCCCAGATACGCGAGGCCATTCGCAACGGCCAGTGTCGTCTCCCACCGCACAACAGCAGCACCAGCAGGGCGAACGGCAGCAGAACCGTCGTCCACGCGATGGTGAACAGCAACTGCAACGCATTCAGCACGCGCCAGCCGAAACCGCTCAATGCGCCAAAACGCATGGATGTGGACGTTGCAGACATGGAAGATCCCCAGGAACGGCGCAAATGATAATTCAGGGCCGACCAATGCCCAAGCCGGCCCAGGCCGGGGAATCCCTGATTCGGCTCGTCATTCCGGCGTGCTCAGGAGTCCAACCCGATCCACGCCATGCAGCGAAGGTCGCAATGGACCCTGGCGTCCGCCGGGGCGACGATCACGCCCCTTGTTCGCACAAATGCTGGTGCCGATATCAGCCCTCGGGTGCGTGTTCAGTTGCGGTCGCTGCAAGCACATCCATCCAGCCGCGCGCATCGTGAATGAAAAGCCGTTCACCTTGCCGGTGGATCTTGCAGAACACCTTGTGCAGCAGCGGCTGACCTTGCAGGGAAAGGTCAATGTGATCGCCATGTCGATGCGCCACGAACCGCAGTGAAGCGTTGCCTTCAAGCGTGATGTCCCACGCTGTGCCCTGCACGGCGTCGCGCAGTGGCAGTACCCGTCGGGCTACGCCTGCGCTCGTGACCAGCACCAGGACCAGGACATGCGCCTTGCCCCAGCCGCGCATTCCAGGCAACGGCATGCGCCAACGAGCACCCATGCAGGCCTTCAGCGGAACGCTGGCTGGTACCGGCAAGAAGCACTCCTCGCGCTGCGCATAGCGCAGCATGCGCGCCCGGCTCAGAACCAGCTGGCTGGTGTGCGCCAGGGTTGCATCTTGTTTGCGTTGCACCTGTTCTGCATTGAGTGTGAGCGCCCGATACGAAGTCTCTGCACCGATTCCGTGCACGCGGAAACCCAGCCTTCGACAGGGCGCCACATCGGCCTGCGCCAGCGCCAGCTCCAGCATCACCCGCAGCGCGCTGTGATCGGGATGCGTGTCTCCCAACACCGGCGCAACCAGCACGCTGGGACGAAAGCGGGTGATCTCCTCGGCCAGACATGACTCGCCATCGGCGTCAGCAAGCAACCTGTCGGTCAATCCCGAGTCCGGCCAACCGAGGAAGCGCACATCGGTATCCGCCACGCCAAGACAAGAGAGGGCCGCCAAGCCTTCTGCACGTCGCCGTCGACCCCAGCGTTCGCGCGCCGTCGCATCAATCCGCCAGCGTTTCTCCACCCAACGCTGCGGCCAGGGATTGTTGTCGCCATCGGTCGCCACGATCACGCGCAAGGCCGCACCCGCGGCCAGCGCTTGCTGGATCAGACCACCCGTGGCCAATACCTCGTCATCCGGATGCGGCGCGAGCACCAGCACACGGTCGCATGGGTCAATTTCGATTTGCGGGTGAGGGGCGTCCATTCGAGGTGATTCCAGTCATGCATGGCACACCCATCAGTCTAACAAGCATCCCCCGCATACCGATCCGCTCGTGACTACTCGCAATCAATCAAACCCGTTGCGGAAAAGGCTTTGCGTTACGGACAACGTGATGGTGTTGTCGCTGGAATCCTGCTCCATCAGGGTGACGGGACCCTGCACGATCGCATTCAGTCTCTGCAACTCTGAATCGCTGTCCAGGGCCTTGACCTTGCCACTCACCACAATCTCACCGCCCGGCTGCATTGCAAATGTTCCACGCAAGTCGCCGTCGTTCTGCTCGATCGAACACAGATGGCCTGGCGTACCGGAGAAACAATCCAGATCGCTGGTGCCGCTGCTCCAGGGCAGCGCGATCCTCACCACCACGGAATCCAGCGCAGCTGTCCCGATGTAATTCACCTTGACTTGGAACGCCACCTCTTCGCCGGGCATCACCGGGCCGCGGTCCATGGTCGCGGTGATGGATATATTGCCCCTCGCGCTCACTTGCGTATCGAGCATGCCAATGGCGTAGTACCCAAGCTGTGGCGAAGCGCGCTCATAGACTTGAACCGGTAGCCTGCCATCCTGCGGCGGACCCAGCCATTGATTGATGCTTCGGTATGGACTGAGCCAGTTGTAGCTGAAGTTGCTGACGGCTTGGCGACCCATCCAGGTTCCCGTCTCGGGATCGAAGCGGGTGAGGTAGCGCAGTCGCAAGTTGCTTCCATCCAGATCCGGCTCTGCGAATCCACCGCGACGTACTGGACGCTGGAAATCAGGGGTGTCGAGGAAACTGGAAACCAGACCTCGAAGCTTCCACCGTTTTCCGGATGCAGCAGGGCAACCATGGGCTCGTTGTTGTAGTTTGCGGCCGCCCTGATTCCAACCTGCAACAGATCGCCGTTGGGCATCTCATGGGTTTGCACATACCGACAAGGATTGAACGGTGCACAAGCATATGCGGGTGCATTGCTGAACCAGATTGCGGTGCCATCAGCGGCGTCCAGTCTTCCCCAGCCCAGGAATCCTGTCAGCACGATGTCGCCATCGCTGGCGATATGCAGGCTGGAAATCCCGCTCGTTTCCGTAGCATCCGCTGCCCACTCAATGCTGCCATCCAGCCCATTCGGGCGAAGCAGACCAGGGAACTTCTCCAGCAAGACATCGTCTTCAACCAGCTTGAACAAGGGAATCGACAGATGTGGCGGTTCAAATTGGGTAACCAGCAGATCGCCGTTTTGCCAGAGAATCGAACCGTTCGTGCCGTCCAGCTTGTAGAGCATGTAGCGGGCGCATATGTCGGGCCATGTGCATTCGACGTAGGTGGCCAGCGAAACCCACACGTTGTTGTCGGCATCGATCACCGGGGCCGATGCTTGAGTCTGATCCCAATTCTCCAGTCCGTTGAGCTTTGTGCGCCAAAATGACGTGCCGTCTGCAATATTCCACGCACCGACCAGAAGGCTGTCTTCGACCTCCGACCCTTCGTGGATCACGGCAGCAATGCGTTCGCTGTTCGCACCAAGACTGAAGCTCGCACCAAACGAGCCACCGACCAAACCCGTCATGGTCGGCAATTCGGTGTGTGACCAAATCTGCGTCCCATCATCTGCATTTAGCTTGCTCAATCGATACCGCATGGCCAGGGGATCCTGCTCCACAGTCATGGAAATCATCTGGTCACCGACGTGGATCGCGTCGCCGTAGTCGGCCTGACCAAGCACCGGCATGGCCGGCTGAGTGGTCAGCGCACCACTGGCAAAATCAATTCGTTGCAGGAGTGGCGCAGGTTGCGACACCGTACCCGCCACCCGGGCCAGCGCAGTGAACTGGCCGTCGTCGAGGCCGCCCAGCGCGAGCCATTCAAGCACTGGATGACCTTGAGCATCCGAGCTCGGTAAATTGGTCGTCCATTGCACGGCACCGGTCAGCGCATCCAGCTTGTGCAGGCCACTCGGGGAGTTGACCATCAGCGCGTTGCCGATGGCGGCAATCACATCAACGTTGCCCAGCGGCCGGCTCCACAGCAATTTGCCACTGCCCGCCTCCAGCGCGTGAACCATGTTGCCGTCGATGGCAACCGGGACAGCCGGATCCCCGGGCACCAACAACGCATCCTCGTGGGCAACGGCGCTCTGCCACACCTCCGCGCCGTTCGCGATGTCCAGCGCCAGAACGGTACTTTCACCGGCAAGATAGGCATGGACAGAGTCGAACCCGAGCAGGCGCGGGCGACCAGAACCCGGCTGGTATTCCCACAGCAGCCGACCTTGGTCATCCAACCTGTAAAGCCGAGATCCTGTGGTCGCGTAGATGCCTTCCGATTCCGTGGACAAGAGAATATTTCCAGCGGCGTCGCTCGCGCTTCCATTGACTCGGCAATAGCGCTCCCGTCCCGGCAGGCGAAGCTGCCATGCCACGTCACCGCTGCCGGCATCGAGCACCGACACCTGGTCGCAGGACAGCGCAGCCACCCGATTGCCGGGAAGATCGACGAACTGCTCGGCGGCAAAGCTTCGCGTCCATTCGATCAAACCGTCGGCATCAAGCTTGACTGTCCTGCTGCTGTCCCTGTGTGCAAAAAAAGCGCCACCATCTGCCGAAGGCCAGAGCGCTGGCGCGTATTCCGGTTCGTAAGCCGAAATTTTCGCCGTCCAGCGCACAGCGCCAACGGGTGATAAACGCAGCACGTCATGTTCCTCGCCGAGCAGAGTCAGACTGGCAAACAGGAGGTCTGCGTTTCCGGCAAAGCGGATCGAGGTTGGATAGGCGAGCTCGGGATAGGAGTATCCCGCGCCGATCATGGGCGGCGCTGGATGGATCCAGTCCTGCTGCCAGACCATGTCCACGGCGTGCACGGAGTTGCAAGCCAAGCCCAGCAGCAACCCAATGCATCCGATCCTGACCATTGCCGTCCCCATTTGTCACCAACCTATCGCGCAAATCCCTCGCAACCCTCAGGCATAGGATAGCGCGCTCCAACGTTGCAGACGAATTCAGGTGAACGTTCGTCGCAGACCGGCATACTCAGGGGCTGAACACCCTTGAAATCAACCACGCTCTATCATTGTTGTGTCAGACGCTTGCGCAACTCCTGCAAGCCCAGGTCGCAGCCAGCGCCTGGGGATGTGCGTGCCAGGCTGGACTCGGGCGTACGCCCGGCTCCTGCGGAACCGGTCGAATCGGCCGCGGCACGATAGGCCTCGCGGAACGGCATTCCGGCAATGGCCGCCTCGATGGCGACATCGGTGGCATGCATGGCCGGTTCGATGGCCTTGCGCATGGCATCGGCATTCCATTCGATGCCCGCGAGCAAATCGGGCAACAGCTCCAACGCGGCAAGTCCGCGATGGAAGCCGTGCACGATGGCGCCCTTGCTTGCTTGCAGATCCCGCTGATAGCCGCTGGGCAGGGACAGCAGTTGTTCGATTTCCGTGCGCGCGGCGGCAACGCTGGCATAGCTGGCCCGCATCAGTTCGATCACATCGGGATTGCGCTTGTTGGGCATGATGGAACTGCCGGTGGTGAATATGCCGGGCAGATTCACGAAGCCGTACTCGCTGGTCGTGAACAAGGACAAGTCCCAGGCCAGACGGCGCAAGTCGAGAACGGCTGCGGCCAGCGCCTCCAAGGCCGCCATTTCAAACTTCCCGCGCGAAAGCTGGGCGTAGATTGGACTCACCTGCATGCGGGCAAAGCCGAGGCGCTGCGTGGTGAACTCGCGGTCCAGCGCAAGATTGACTCCGAATCCGGCTGCCGTTCCCAAGGGATTGGCATCGATCAGAGCCAGGGTCTGCTGCGCGCGCCAGGCATTGTCGACAAAGGACTCGGCGATACCCGCAAACCACATGGCGGTCGATGAAACCACTGCGCGTTGCAGATGCGTGTAGCCGGGCATCGGCCAGCATTCACGCTCGGCGCGTTCGATGCAGACGCGAGCCACGTTCCGGCAAATTTCGTGCAAGTCACGCAAGCGCTGCTTGAGCCACAGGCGAGTGGCCACCAGGATCTGGTCATTGCGGCTGCGTCCCGTGTGCACTTTTCCACCCAGCGCACCCAGCCGATCAATCAGGCGAGCCTCAATGGCCGAGTGGCCATCCTCGAAGCGCTCATCCAGCACGAAGGTGCCGGCGCCGAAGTCGGCGGCCAGCACATCCAGTTCACGCACAAGGGACTGACTTTCCTCGTCCGTCAGCAGGTTTATTCGCAGCAAGCCTTCGACATGGGCTTTGCTCGCCTCGATATCGTGCAGGAAGAATTCGCGATCCAGCAGCACGTCATCGCCGGCAAGAAACCGCATGACGCGCTGATCGCTCTGCACGCCGGCCTTTTGCCAAAGCAGGTCGCTCATGGCTGTTCCCTCGTGGGTATGCCGCTGGTTTCCCCGAAACCCAGCGCAAGATTGATGTTCTGCATGGCCTGGGTTGCCGCGCCCTTGAGCAGATTGTCCAGGCACGCCACCACGACCACGCGCCGACCGCCGGGAGCCAGTGCAAATCCGCCAATTTGGACTCCATGCGTTCCGGCCACCCGACTGACCCAGGGCGCGTCCTCGGTGATCTCGACCAGGGCTTCGTCGCCATATCTGCCGAGGTAGCGGTTGCGGATTTCTTCCACGCTCATGGATCGTTGCAACCACAGGTTCACGGTCATAGTGATGCCGCGAAAGTGCGAGGCCACATGCGGCATGAACTCCACCGGCACCCCCAATTGCCGCGACACCTCGCGCTCGTGCAGGTGATCGACCAGCGAGTACGGCATCAGGTTGTCGCGTAGTTTTTCCGGATCATTGCGCTCGGATGGCGCGGTGCCCGCCCCCGAGTACCCGGAAACACCGAAACACTGTGGCGGGCCGGCAAGTTCATCCAGCAGCGGAGCAATGGCCAATTGCATGGCGGTTGCATAGCAGCCTGGATTGCTGATCCTGCGTTCGCCCTTGTACCGCGCACGCGTCAACTCCGGCAGCCCGTAGTACCAGCCCTCGCTGAAACGATGATCCGCCGACAGGTCAACGATCAGGGCTTCCGGCCGCTGCGACTGGATTGCTTGCACATACTCGGCGGACTTTCCATTGGGCAGGGCCAGCACCACCACATCGGCGGCCTTTCGCGCCACCGCCTCGGCATCCGCGCAGACGTAGCGCAGGGATCCGGTGAATCCATCGACGTGATCCGATACCTGCTGCCCGTCGTGTTCGCGCGACGACACCAGGACCAGTTCGAGCGAGGAATGCGCATCGACCATGCGAATCAACTCGGCACCGGTATGCCCGCGTGCACCGATGATGGCAACGCTGTGCAGCGTCATGCCACCCGCTCCATCGCCGCGTTCAGGGTTGCGGGCTTGCTGGCACAGAACGCGACGCAACGTTCAATGTCGGCAAAGCCCTCGATGCCGTACCAGAACACGCGCCAGGGTTCGTGCTTGCAGCAGCCATCCGACTCGCCGTGATAAAAGGCGTTGACCGGATTGCCCAGGCGCGATCGCCAGTACAACTGCGGGGTCTCGGCGCGCATGACTTGCCAAACGGCACGGCCCAGGCCCTCACCCTGGGCATCCTCCAGCACGGCAAATTTGTCCAGATAAGGGAGGCCGTCACCGTCCACGAGGATCAGCGCCGCACGATAGTTTTCGCTCACGTAGGCTCGCCGCAGGCTGGTGCGTTCGAAGTAGTCCTGCGCCAACACGCGCGAGAAGCTCGACTCGATCAGGCTGCGCAGGCGCGCAAGATCCAACTGCTCCCATTGGCTTGCCTGCAGCACGCGCTCGCCTCGCCGGATCAGCGTGCCTGAACCCTTGTGGGTAAACAGCTCCTTGGCCAGTTCCGCAGGACGCGTGATCGATACCGACGAAGTCAAGGGCAGCTCATCGAGCAGGTCCTTGATCTGTTCGATCTTCAGGCGCATGCCGGAATGCAGCCACGGTTGTGCGATCAGCCGCTCGTATTCGCTGGACAAGCTGATCGAATCGATCACCCTGCCCTCGCCATCCAGCAGACCCCCGGTGCCGGTGAGGAAGATGATCTTGTAGGGTTGCAGCACCTTGACCAGTTCGTTGGCGGCAAAGTCCGCATTGATGTTGAGGATCTGGCCGTCCACGGTTTCGCCCATGCTCGCGATTACCGGAATCGATCCGGCCTGCAGGCTGGCTTCGATGGGTGCCAGGTTGACGCTGTTCACCTTGCCCACCAGACCCAGCGCAGCACGATCCACGTAGTCGGACTCGAAAACGCCAGCGGTGATGGAGGTTGCCCGTGTACCGCCTTCCTGCAGGGCCTCGACCAGCTTCAGGTTCTGCGTCTGCAACACGCGACGCACGATGCCGAGCGCCTGGGACGAAGTGACGCGCAAGCCGTCGATGGTCTGCTTCTCGATGCCCGCCGCTGCCAGCTCGTTGTCCAGTTGCGGCCCGGCGCCGTGAACGACGATCGGCGTGAGGCCCACGTCCTGCAGGAAGGCCAGCGAGGATGTCAGCGCCTCGAGGTCATCGCGCAGCACCGCGCCTCCCACCTTGACCACCGCGAACCGCTTGGCATCCAGTTGCGAGAAACGCTTGAGGTACTGGTTGATCTCCTTGGCGCTGGCCATGCTGGAGAGCAGCCGCACGATGGTTTGCCGGGTCTGCCGGATTGCACTATTCATGGATGATTCCCCGCACCGATTCCGCATAGGTTTGAAGCTGCTGCAAGCTCACCCATTCATCCGCTGCATGCGCCTGGCGGATGTCTCCCGGCCCGTAGACCATCGCGCAATAGCCCGCCTGCGAGAAAAGCGAGGCTTCAGTCCAGAAATCCACCGCATTGCCGATCGGCAGGTTCAGCGCGTCTGCCATGTCGCGCGCTGCCAGGCGACGCGATTCCGCTTGTGCGACGTCGCCCGCAGGCAGGCTGGGGCCGCGGAAAGTCTCCATGAACCCGGCTGCTGCGGGCTCGGCGAAGGAACGGAAGGTGTGCAGCAGTGCGTCCACATCGGTAGAGGGCAGCGGCCGAAACCCGAAGCGCAGCTCCGCGTCCGGAGCGATCACGTTGGCCTTGATGCCGCCTTCGATGCGACCGATGTTGAAGCGCAAGCCCGTCAAGCCGCCAAAGCGCTCATGCGCGCAGCGCTCGACGTGCGCCAGCGCCTTTTCGCCCCAGCGGATGACCTGGTGCAGCGCGCTGTCGGCTGGCGTCTGCTCAGCCGAAGCGTGTCCGGCCTGTCCGGAAAATTGCATCTGCACCGAGCAGATGCCGCGATGGGCAAGCACCGCCTCGCAGCGCGTGGGTTCCGCGACCATCACAGCCTCGAACGGCAGCTCGCGCGCAAGAAACGCGGAGATGCAGCGCGCGTCGTTGGCTTCCTCGTCGGAGCTGAACAGGAATGCCGCATCGCCATTGCCGGCATTGGCCACGGCCAGCAAGGCCGCGGCTGCGCCCTTGATATCGCAGGCCCCCAATCCGATGGCGCGATCCCCGGTCACCCGCAACTCGAATGGACTGGCACTCCAGTGCGGCGAGTCCGGCACCGTGTCCACATGCACATTGAACAAGGTTTTCGGATTGCCACGTCGGGCATACAGGCTGACCGCCCCGGCACCATGATCGACCAGATCCAGCTCGAAACCGGGCAGATGGCCACACAGATAAGCAAAGATGCCATCGGCGCCGATGTGGCGCGGTGGATTGCGCGTATCGAACGCGACCAGCGCGCGCAGATGTTCAAGGGTTGCCCGCAACAGTTCGCTCACTGCGCCTGCTCCCGATTGACCTGCGCCCACAGCGTGGAGCTCATGCCGTACAGGCGGATGAATCCTTCCGCTTCCTGCACTCCCCAGTCGGCAGACTGTGCATAGGTCGCACCTTTCGCATTGAGGATGTGTGCCGATTGCACGGCCGTTGCGTGCACGCTTCCTCCCTGCGTTTCCAGGGTGACCTCGCCATTGACCTGGCTCTGGCTGGCAGCGAGGAAGGCTTCCAGATCCCGCTTCAGCGGATCATGGAAGAAGCCTTCATAAACCAGTTCAACCCATTGCCTGGCGACCAGCGGCTTGAAGCGGTTCTGCGCCTTGGACAGCACGGCTTCCTCCAGCGCGCGGTGCGCAACCAGCAGCGCAGTTAGACCCGGCGCCTCGAATACGATGCGCCCCTTGAGCCCTATTGTTGTGTCCCCGGTGTAGATGCCGCGGCCCACACCGTAGGCGGCAAACAGGGTGTTCAAGCGCGCCAGCAGGACATGCCCAGGCAAGGCTTCACCGTTGAGTGTCCTGGCTTCACCTTGCTCGAATCCGATGGTCACCACCATTTTCGAGTTCGGCCACTCGGCGCGCGGAGCGCACCAGCCGCGCGCACCCTCGCCCGGTTCCTGCCAACGGTCGATCTCGCCTCCGGACATGGTGAGACCGAGCAGGTTTTCGTTGATGGTGTAGGCCTTCTGCTTGCTCCTCACGCTGAAACCTCGGGCTTCCAGCCAGGCTTGCTCATAGGCGCGCACTTGCGCATGTTCTTTCTGGATCTCGCGGATCGGCGCGATGATTTCGTAGTCGCCGAGCGCCTTGACGGTCAGGTCGAAACGCACCTGGTCGTTGCCCATGCCGGTACAGCCGTGCGCAATGGTGCGGGTTCCGATTTCGGCAGCGCGCTTCAAGGCCGCTTCCACGATCAGATAGCGATCAGACACCAGCAGCGGATATTGGCCCTGGTAACCTTCACCCGCCCACACGAAGGGCTTGACGAAATTGCTCCAGATGGCTGGGCCACCATCGACCGTGACATGGCTGGAAGCACCCAGTTCCGCCGCGCGCTGCTCGATGTACTGGCGCTCCGCATCGTCCACGCCGCCGGTATCGGCAAAAACCGTGTGCACGTCATATCCGCGCTCCTTGAGCCAGGGAATGCAAAAACTCGTGTCGAGCCCGCCCGAGAACGCAAGCACGATGTCTTTGGAGTCGGGAATGGGGAATGGGGAATCGGGAATCGAAGGAGCGCTGGCCATGTGGTGTTCCTGCTCGTTGCAACAAGGTTGGCAATAGGTTGGTTGATATGGGGCACCGATGAATTAGTCGACGAGTAGCTTTTGCTTTTTAACCATTCTCGATTCCCCATTCCCGATTCCCGAACCAACCAGCGAAACCATCACGGCTTTCTGCACATGCAATCGATTTTCAGCTTCGTCGATGGCGATGCAGGCTTTGGAGTCCATCACGCCATCGGTCGCCTTGACGTTGCGTCGCAGCGGCAGGCAATGGCTGAACATGCCGTTGTTGGTCAGAGCCATCTTTGCTTCATCCACGATGAAGTGCTTGTGTGCATCACGAATGGGCTTTTCCTGATCCCAGCGCCCGAAGTAGGGAATCGCTCCCCAGCTTTTGGCATAGATGACATCGGCACCACGGTAGGCCGCTTGCGGGTCGTGGCTGATGCTCAGGCTGCCGCCGTTGGCAGCGACGTTCTGGCGGGCGAAATCCATGTAGCGCGGATCAAGCAAATATTCGTCGGTGGGACACAGCAGGGTCACGTCCATGCCATAGCGGGTCGCAATCTGCAGCGCGGAATTGGCCACCGCGGTATTGAGCGGTTTCGGGTGATACGTCCAGGTCAACACGTACTTGCGACCCTTGAGATCGCCACCGAGATGCTGCTGCAGCGCCATGATGTGGGCGAGCTCCTGGCACGGATGGGTAATCGTCTCCATGTTGATCACTGGCACCGTGGCAAATCGCGCGAACGCATTGATGACGCGGTCTTCGCGATCCACCGACCAGTCCTGGAATTTCGGAAACGCGCGTACGCCGATCAGGTCGACATAGCGGCTGAGTACGCGCGCCACCTCGGCGATGTGTTCCTCGGCTTCGCCATCCATCACGCTGCCCACGTCGAATTCGATAGGCCAGGCATCCTTGCCCGGAGCAAGCACGATGGCCTTGCCGCCAAGCTGATGGGCACCCAACTCGAAACTGGTGCGCGTGCGCATGGAGGGATTGAAGAACAGCAGGGCAATCGACCTGCCTTGCAGCTCATTGCCAAGCCGGTTGGCACGAAACCGGCGCGCTT
>OBID01000481.1_pt1 | contig 16344 bp, 10 predicted proteins | sample 1519781 | NCBI WGS metagenome assembly OBID01 (sample SAMEA3991478, study PRJEB22521) | metagenome | biome: anthropogenic terrestrial biome; feature: sewage plant; material: sludge | place: Sweden | collected 2012-09-26 | reverse complement strand
AAGCACAGCTTGAGATTGTAAAGGCTTTAAAAACGATATCGTCTGACCATAATTTTTTTGTTGAAAAGCTTGCAATCCAAGATAAAGGCTGTCTTTATGCAAGGTATCTGAATTAACCAAACCGGTAGGTTGGTAAAAAGTTAGAAATTTAGATAGTAATTTCTCATCCACTTTATAATACGTAGCATATGTTATAACAGGATTTAACTTGGCATCCGGCTTTAAAAAAATATACGCTGTTACTAAAATCGCAATTGAAGCCGCCAAACCAATCCATTTCAAATTATTCGTATTTCCAATAAAACTTTTAATTACGTGGCTTCTATTAAAATATCCTTCTTGCTCGAGCTGTTTATCATACGACTTTATTTTATCCTTTGTTAATTGATCTCCCCAACTTTCAATTCCCTCTAATAGCATTTGGTATTCCTTGAGTTCATTTGCCAATTCTTTATTGGTTATTAAACTGGATTCAAATGCAATTCGTTCATCTGCAGTCATCTCCTGATTGATGTATCGTATAATTTCAACTTGATATTTTAGGTCTTCATTCATTGCATTTCCATTTTATTGGTTCATGATACGATAGCCCGGTGAATCAACAATCATTTTTCGCATTCCTTGCAGGCACCGGTGCTTCTTAACTTTAATAAACTGCTCAGAATAACCCGTTGCGCCAGCTATTTCCAAGGCAGATTTTTTTAAATAGAATGCCAGATAAATAATCTGCCTGCATTCTTCGGTAATTTGATCCATGGTTTTACAGATTAAATCAATCAAACTGTCCTTTTCTTCATTTTGCTGAATTTCTTGTTGAGAACCATCTTTAATGGTGTCAATAAAATTATCATCCGGCATGCTTACTAGCTTCCGGTCGCGCAATTTTTTTAACCATAAATTTTTACAAATACCATATATATAATTTTTTTCACTGGCTTCTATTTTAAAATCGGGTTTCTGAAGTTGTTTGTAATACACCAATGCCAATTCCTGAAACAAATCACGGGCATCCTCCAAGCTCCCACTGTTTTTCAAAATATGATTTTTAACATCATCAAAATAATGTTTGTATAAATTTTTTATGCGCTCATCCAATTCCTGGGTTAAGTCTTGCGCTTTAAATACTTGATAATGTTCTTCTACCTGATTCATTGTTTCTTATAAATCGAAATGTATATTGTAATTATTTACCACTTATTCTGTAGGAAACTCCGAAAAAATATCCCAAACCATATTTCTTTTCTGTTGGAATTACACCATCACCGAGGAAAACGGATTCTCCTACCTGAAGCCCGTTTGTCAATCGTTGAACTTTCGAAAACATCATGCCACCTGAAAGCAATATAGACTGACTACGGCCAACATAAACACCGGGGCCTACTAAAAATGTAATATTATCAACATATTCGCTATTGGTAACAGGAACTCCAATGCCTAAAGAAAGTACTGGAGAAACACTCCAATTAAAATCAAAACTCAAATTAAATAAAGACGACAATACCAATGAATAAGGATCTGCATCCTGGGCAGCCAATTTATCTCCTTTCAAAAAATATCGCTGTGGCAATTGGTTAAAGCGGGTGCCGCTTAAACCCATGGTTGAAGTAAATGCTGTACTTCCATAAGTTCTAATTCGCACTTCTTTTGTTTTATACAAAACTTCTGAATAACCTGTAGCACTTGTTGTATCAGAAACCAACTGATACAATTGCAGCGTATAGATAATATAGCGTTCACGAACCGTTTCATAATGTGTAAAAACAAAATGATTATTATTTATTTCAATATACTTTAAATAATATTTTTGAATACTGGGAGTAAAATCTAATTTGCTGATAGTATCTCCAACTGCATTTTCTACAAGTTGATTTAAATTTTTAAGAGCCCCTTCATTTTGCGATTGACTCAACTCCACTTTTTTAAGCAAAGGATACAACTCATCAATTCCATGATCTGTGTTCTTTAAATTTACTAAAATTGAATTTAGTTGCTTGAATTTTTGTTCATAAGCTTGAATGCTTCCTTGTAAAGATTTTTGTAGGAACGGAATTTCCAATAATTTCTCATTTAAAGCAGGAATATCAGTCAATCCAAAAGAGTTCTTCCCATCAAGAAGAAAGATTTCATCAAAATAAGCCAGTACCAATTTCTTAATTTCTGTTGGAGCCAGGCTATTCAATTTACAAAGTGTATTAATAAAATCCGGACTGGTCTGAAGCACGGCTGCAGCTTTTTTTCGCTTGTTAATTTCAAGAATAGCCATATTGATTGCTGCTTTTTCCTGCTCCATCGATTCCAATTGCTTTTTAAAATTTTCAAGATCTTCCAATTCACCACGAGCGGCTGTTGTTCCTTGCAAACCAGTTAGACTTGACAATACTGATCCAAATACAGGAATGTTAAAAAAAGGAAGACCGGCTCCACCTCCTGCACCCGGCATTAAATTGCCTAATATTCCAGGTAACAAACTTTTAAAATTCGAAGAATCCTGGCCAAAAACACTGCTCTCAATTTTATATTGTGCTACTTCAAAATTGGCTTTGTAAATATAATTATTGTATTCCTGTAAATGAAAATACACTTGTTTTCCTTTTTTCACAACTGGATCATCGATGCCTTTACCGTTTTTCATATACCAGATGCTGTCTTTATGTACATCATAATAGATGTGTAAATCCTGACTATACATCCGGTTTACAAAAATCACTAAAATAAAAAGTATATTGAACTTCATATAAATTTGATTTATTCGTAGATTAAAAAACTTTCTTTGTTAATATCAATTTCTGAACTTCCGAGATTCAGGACCCGACTGCCTCTGGTTCCGATGACTTCATCAGACATTGTTTCTTTATATAATTTTTCAAATGGACTTTGTTCAATTCCTCCGCGTGTACCAAAAACGGATCTCAAATCCATTGGTTTGTCAGATGCAATCAATTTGAAAACTTCATTTCCCAATGGAGGACCAATTCCCCATGGTTCTTTTATAAATAATTTCTGGTCCGGTAATATTCTAAATTCCTCCGGAGTTTGGCGCTCGCCCGGCACAATTACCTTTGAATAATTATCCGGCTGGATATCAAGGATGGTAAAGAACGCCGGTTTGAGTCCATTGTTAGTAACCAGAATGTGAAAAGAATCACCGACCTTTAATTTTTTCACGCCAAATGAATCGGGCATTAATTCTTTTAATTCATCCACATTTGTAATGTTTTCATTTGTTTTGGTAGGAATTATTTTAAAACTCAATTTTAAATCCTGCCCCTGCATTTCTAGTTTTCGAATGAATCTACCTTGTGCATATTTCTTTATTTTAGATACGAAACTCTTTAAGTTTAATTCTTGAGTAGGAGTTATATCTAAACTGTCTAAATAATAGTTATCAAAAGATTTAAGATACAGTTTTTTATCATTCAACTTATCGCATTCAATACTTAAATCCGATCCTTCAATTTTAAAATCTATAAATGAAAATACTCCTAATTTTTCTTGAATGGTTTTGCTCAATGACGGGTCATTCACTAAAATTCGGAGGCTAACTTTTGTTTCACCCATACTTTTTTCCATAACAAAAACCCAAGATGTTTTTAATAAATTCGGATCAATGATTGTATCTAATTTTACTTTTGATTGCGAGGCTTTACTTAAAATTACAGTGCCAGTTACGAGTGCTTTTGTTTTTTCGAAATCACGGGTATCTACCGGATAAAATCCCACTTTTGAATTTTCAAATAAATTATGCAATTGACCTGCATTGATTAAAACCTGATCCGTTCCAATTACACTTAAGACTTTATAATATTCTGCATTTGCTAAGGCTTTTCCGTTTAATACTTCCATGTCCAAATCCCCTTCAGCTTGTGGATTTTGCAAAGGAGCGATGCTTGCCATTTCATTTCTAATTTTATCAAACAAACCCCTATAAGAAGTTTCCTGCCCGATTTGCACCAGATTTTTTGAAAAGGCATAAGACAAGGAGCCATAACTCACTTTTTTGTCATCGGTCATTTCGTAGTTAAGCTGGTTTTGTGCTGCACCAAAAAAAGCAACGAATGGAGCCAAGCCAGTAGTACTCGCCTGTTCCGTTTGCTTAAATTCTTTAGTTAGACTTTTCTTGTTTAAATTTTCTGTATAGTTTTTTGAAGCCATCACTTCGGTTGTTCCTCTGGCTAAAGCCGACCCACGGGTTCCGGTTCCAGAATGACAAGCATCCAGAAGCACAATTAAATGACCATTCGGTCCTAATTTTTTACGGACATCCGTCAAGGCACCGTTTAGTTCGTCGTCAGATATTAATCGCTCTCCTTCGTATTGACCCTCAACGTATTTTTTCGGTGAATCAAAAGGCACAATGCATTCATCCAAACCATCCACTTCGTCGCCATTTTTATCTTGCATTTGTTGTCCATGGCCTGAAAAGTGAAAATAAGCGATATCCCCTTTAGACAATTTACCAGTAAAATCGACCTTAATCATTTTTAAAATATTGGCTTTGGTCGCCTGATCTTCTGACAATTCAAGGATGTTTTCCTTATTAAACCCTTGAGCCTGAAGCGATTCGCGCAACAAACCCAGATCATTTGATGAATTGATGGTTGCCCATCCACCTTGCTCCGGATATTTTCCGATTCCAATCAACAATGCCTTTTTAGTCGCCTTTTGCCCTTGGGATTTTACTGAATTCAATAAACATAAGCCAAGAATGGCGATGATAAAAAAGGATTTACAAAATCTAAAAGACATATTTATTGCTTTATTAACTAGTACCCTGGCTATCCTAATGGTTATCAGTTTTTGTTAGCTGGATTAATTAAAATTGAGTTTGAGACGTCTAAAGTATTACAGAATTTTAAGTATTGCCCAGTTTGGTTAAAATTAGCTTGAATTGGCTGTTTTTTGACATGTTTTTAGTCTTTTTCAAGATTTTTGAATGCACCGTTTTGTGAATTTGGGCTTTTAATTTGCCTACCTTCGCATGTTCAAAATTATGAAAAAAAACGTTATGATATTAGGCTCCGGTGGCAGAGAACATGCCCTGGCAGCTAAAATCAAACAAAGCCCGCTGTTGGCAAATTTATTTACCCTGCCTGGAAACCCTGGAACCGCCTCATTGGGAATGAATTTACCGGGAAATGCCTCCGATTTTGATCTCATTAAGCAGCATATTCTTGATTTTAATATAGATATCGTGCTTTGCGGACCTGAAGTCCCATTAGCGAATGGCTTGATGGATGTTATTTTAGAAACTGACTGGGAAGTAAAACCCATTTTGGTTGGACCCACTAAAATCGGAGCACAACTTGAAAGCAGTAAGGCGTTTTCGAAAGAATTTATGAAACGACATCATATTCCAACTGCTGCATACAAAACGTTTGAGCTAGAAAACCTGGATGCAGCTTTGGACTACATTCATGAATTAACACCCCCCATCGTTTTGAAAGCATCCGGATTGGCAGCAGGTAAAGGAGTGGTAATTTGCGATGATCACATAACTGCGGAACAAGAATTGGTTGAATTGTTGAAAGGTCGATTTGGAGAGGCATCCCAAACTGTTGTAATTGAAGAATTTCTAAAAGGGATTGAATTTTCTGTATTCATACTCACCAATGGCAGTCAATATATATTACTCCCGGAAGCCAAAGACTACAAACGAATCGGAGAAGCTGATACCGGTTTAAATACAGGTGGGATGGGAGCCATTTCACCAGTAGCTTTTGTGGATGATGCCTTGTTGACAAAAGTTCGGGATCAAATTATTCAACCCACTTTAAATGGACTCATGGAAGAAGCCATTCCATATAAAGGATTTATCTTTTTTGGTTTAATCAATGTAAATGGCGATCCGTTTGTTATCGAATACAATTGCCGGTTGGGTGATCCCGAAACGGAAGTTATAATGCCCCGTCTAAAAAATGATTTAATCCACCTGATCCAGGCTATGGACGAACATACTTTAAACGAAATCACTGTCGAAACCACTCCAGATTATGCGGCAACCATTATGTTAGTTAGTGCTGGGTATCCTGGAACGTATATAAAAGGTAAAGAAATTCAATTACCTGTTTTATCTGACCCGGACCAAATGATTTTTCATGCAGGAACTAAAGAACAAGACTATAGCTTGAAAACAGATGGCGGTCGGGTATTAGCTGTTAGTTCGTTGGGTAAAACGATTACAGAAGCAGTTCAAAAATGCAATGAAATTGCTGAACAAATTCAATTTGAAGGCAAATATTACAGAAGAGACATCGGAAAAGATCTTGAAACTTTTTTGTCTTAAATTCAATTGATGAATTATCGGGTCAGTCAACTTGCTGAAATTTTAAATGTAAAAGATTACAATCGTGCTTTATCCGATGTTAAAATTTTACATGCTGAAACAGATAGCCGTTATATCATGCATCCTGAATCATCTGCTTTCTTTGCACTGCAAGGAATTCAGAAAGACGGTCATGCGTTTATAAACGAAAGTATTGAAAAAGGAATTCGGGTATTTATTGTAAGTAATTATGATCCTGTATTCGATGATAGACTTTGTTTTTTAAAAGTAGCGAATGTATTGCATGCGCTTCAAAAACTTGCCAGTTATCACCGTTCAAAATTTTTAATACCCGTCATTGGGGTAACTGGCAGCAATGGGAAAACAATTGTAAAAGAATGGTTAGCCAGTTTATTGCAACCTAAATTTCAAATTTGTAAAAATCCTAAGTCTTATAATTCGCAACTAGGTGTTGCATTATCTGTTTTAGAATTAAACGAAGAACATGAATTAGCAATTTTTGAAGCTGGGATATCCACTGTTGGAGAAATGGATACTTTGCGTGAAATGATTCAACCCACTTTGGGCATACTTACCAATATTGGTGATGCACATCAAGCCGGATTTTCAGGGATCGATGAAAAAACGAGAGAAAAATTAAAACTATTTGAAGGTGTTCAAAAATTAATTTATTGCAAAGATTATGAAAGCATAGACCATCATCGTAAAAACCATTTAAATAATTTATGTTGGTCTCAAAAGCTTCAGGCTGCGGTTCAAATTCAAAGAATAAAAAAAACAAATACTGGAGTTCAAATTGATTTATCGTATAATCAAAAAACCTATTCGTTTTCTTTAGCCTTTAGAGATGAAGCCTCCCTTGAAAATAGCATGCATGTTTTGACCCTGTGTATTGATTTAGGTTTAACTGAAATTGAAATTCAATCCGGACTTGATCATTTGCATAATTTGAGTATGCGATTGGAACAAAAAGAAGGAATTAATGGATGCATATTAATAAATGACAGTTACAGTTTGGATTTAAAGTCACTTCAATTAGCCCTCCAATTTGTAGATCAACAAAATCAACAATTGGCTCGGACCTTGGTTCTTACAGATTTTGCTGAGCAAAAAAATCCAGCGGAGCTTTGGAGTTCTGTTGCCTACCTTTTAGAAAAATACAAAATACAAAAATTAATTGGAGTAGGCCATGCCATTCGAAGTATTCAAAAATACCTTTCTAAAGATATTAAATCCTATTTTGTCAATACAACGGAAGCGCTGTTAGAAAATTCAAATTTATTTAAACTGCACCAAGAACTCATCTTAATAAAAGGAGCACGAATTTTTAAATTAGAAGAATTTTTTCAACAACTCAGTTTATCGAAACATGACACCATTTTGGAAATTGATTTAAAATCAGTAACCCATAATTTGCATGTATATAAATCTAAACTTAAACCGGAAACAAAAATAATGGCCGTTGTAAAAGCTGCTGCATACGGAAGCGGTCATTATGAAATTGCACGCTTATTGGAGCATAAAAAGATAGATTACCTGGCTGTTGCATATCCTGATGAAGGCATGCTTTTACGCCAAAAAGGCATTCAATTACCCATTTTGGTAATGAATACAGGTACCAGTGATTTTAATAGTTTATTTGATTTTAGATTGGAGCCGGAAATTTTTTCAATAAATCAATTGCAAAGACTAATCCAGGAAGTTGGTAGAGCTACCCCTATAAAAATTCACCTCAAACTTGATACTGGAATGCACCGTTTAGGTTTTTTAAAAGCGGATATAGATGACTTGGGCAGTATTTTAAATCAAAATAAACAGATTCAGGTTGTCAGTATTTTTTCGCATTTGTCTGCTAGCGACCAGTCTGCTTTTGATGATTTTACAAGAGAACAAAGTCACCTATTTCAAGAAATGGCAAATTGTATAATTGATACGCTTGGATACAAGCCTTTGTTGCATTTATTGAACAGTGGCGGTATCGCAAGACATTCCGATTTGCAATTTGACATGGTTAGATTAGGTATTGGACTTTACGGAATCGATAATGATCCAGAATTGGCTAAAAAGCTTGAAAAGGTTCATACCCTCAAAACCCGGGTGAGCCAAATAAAATCGTACACACAGGGAGAAACGGTCAGTTACAACCGCTCAGGGAAAATTATAAATCCCAGTAAAATTGGGGTCCTTTCCATTGGTTATGCCGATGGTTTGCCGAGAATTGCAGGGAGCCGGGCTTATCGACTTCACTGTGGGAGAATTGCAGTTCCTTTAATTGGTGTTGTTTGTATGGATATGTGTATGGTTGATTTAAGTGCTGTAAACCAGACCTATGACGGGATGGAAATTGAAATTTTTGGTAAAACAAGTCCCATTGAAGAGCTTGCGAGAATTTCCGATACCATTCCCTATGAGATCTTATGTGGCATTTCTACCCGTGTAAAACGGGTATTTTTGCAGGATTGAGTAGGGGAATGGCGAAGAGGACAAGAGGAAAAGAGGAGAAGAGGAAAAGAAGACTGAAAGGCTGATTGGCTGCATGGTTGAGAGGCTGAAGTTTGGAGGCTAGAGGTTAAAGGATCCTTCAGCCTATTAGCTTATTAGCTTAAAAGCGTATCAGCTTTTTTGACTTCTGACTATTGACTTCCCGGTTTTCTGCAATTATACCTTTAATATTACGTTAATACGGCATTTCAGCACCCAATAAAATAAACTATAAACGTATCTACTGCTTAATTTTGACCGTTTTTAAACTAAAAAATATGAGATTTATAAGCTACCTGTTTTTATTGTTAATTCCAGTGATTGGCCAATCACAAGATAAAGATCCTGTTCTGTTTACTGTTTCAGGTAAAGAGGTTCGGGTTTCTGAATTTGAGTATATCTATAGTAAGAATAACCAAAAAGAAGCTGATTTTAGTAGGAAATCCCTTTTGGATTATTTAAACCTGTACACTAAATTTAAATTAAAGGTTCAGGCAGCCCGGGATATGGGTGTTGATACCATTCCAGCCCTTATTAAGGAATTAGAAGTTTACCGCCAACAACTGACAACCAATTATCTGAATGATCGGGAAGTTACGGACAGACTAGCCAGAGAAGTGTATGAACGTCAAAAAAAGGATGTTTTGATCAATCATATTTTATTTAGCTTAAGTCCAAATGCAACGGGAGCGGATACGATGAAGTCTTATGAATTAGCAGCAAATGCAATTAAGACCTTAAAAAATGGTGTTCGGTGGGAAGATGCTTGTAAAGTTTCTAATGATATGAATTCTGCACAAAAAGGCGGTCGCCTCGGATGGTTTTCCTCTATGTTTCCAGACGGATTTTATGATCTTGAAAATGCAGCCTATTCCTTAAAGCCCGGTCAAGTTTACCCGAGCCCAATTAGAACAAAACTAGGGTTTCATGTACTTCGTTTGGAATCAGAACGCCCAGCCTATCGGAGAATGGAAGCCGCACATATCCTTATTAAAAAATCTTCACGCTACAATGCTGATTTAGTTGCTCAATCAAAAGCAGACAGCCTTTATAAAAAAATAAAAGAAGGACAGAGTTTTGAAGAACTGGCCAGAACCCTAAGCGATGATAAAACTACAGCTCCACAAGGTGGCAACATTGGTTACTTTGGAATTAATCAATTTGAACCTTCCTTTGAAGAAGCTGCATTTAAACTTGCAAAAGATGGGGACATCAGCCTGCCAGTAGAATCCAGCATTGGTTGGCATATTATTAAAAGATTGCATAAAGATGAGGAGATTCCTTATGAACGGGCTAAGCGTAAAATTCAGGCTGACATTCAAAGAGATCAACGATTTGCTATTGCACAAGCTACACTAATAGAAAAAATAAAAACAGAATCCGGATACAAGGAAAATAAAGAAGCATTGATGCGATTTACCAATGCAATGGATACAAACTTTTTTACTTATAAATGGAGAATACCAGACAGTTTGGTGGATGAAAAATTATTCTCATTGGGAAATCAAAACTTCGGAACGCGTGATTTTGCTGAATATGTAAAAACAAATACCCGTCAACGTTTACAAGGAGGTGACCAAAAAGATGTTTCAACTACATTAAAAAATATGTTGAAAGAATATGCTTCTCAAAAATGTCTTCAATTTGAAGAAGGAAAATTGGAAGATAAATATCCAGACTTTAAAGCCCTTATGAGAGAATACCGTGAAGGCATATTATTATTTGAAGCTACAAAGAATGTTGTATGGGATCGCGCTTCAGAAGATACCACAGGCTTGAAATTGTATTATGAAAAAAACAAACAAAACTATAAATGGGATGAACGGGCTGTGATTCATGCAATCAGTATCGATACAACCAATAAAAAACTTGCAGACGAAATTTATAAGTTTGCTAAAAAGAATTCAATCAATAAGGTCTTAGCTAAATTTGATGTAGAGAAAAGGTATATTTCTTTTCAAAAATTGATTGCCGAGAAAAAATCACCTGATAGTTATAAAGGAATCGGCTTTACTCAAGGCAGTATGACTGAATTAAGCCTTGATTCAGATTTAACCAGTTATTCATTCCGTAAAGTTGAAGAAAATTTACCAGCTGGTATTAAAACCTTGGATGAAGCACGTGGATACATTATTGCAGATTATCAAGATCATCTGGAAATGCTTTGGGTTGAAGAATTGAAAAGCAAATATCCCGTAAAAGTTAACGAAACTGTTTTCAACAGTTTGGTAAAAAATTAATGATTGCATGGATGAACGCTGGTTTTTTTTAAAGTTCCTTTCATTTTTAGCTATCATAAGCTTGATAGGGGCTTGTAAAAAATCAGCAGACCCAACCGATGATGCTGCGAATCCTGTAATGATTCGTTATAATGATCATGAATTAACACGTTCTGAATTAAGCGAACAGGCACAACAGACTTTTTCACCAAAAGACAGCATTCAGCTTGTAAATAATTTTATAGAGAAATGGCTTAAAGATCAAATCATGGTCAAAGAAGCCCGAAAACAGCTTACGAATCAGGATGAAATCAATCAATTGACTGAAAAGTTTAGAGACGAATTACTTCAATTGAAGTTTGAAGAAAAAATCCTCCGTGAAAAATTAGATACAACCATTTCAGAACAGGAATTATTAGAATATTATCGGAGCAATAAAGCTAAATATAAATTAGAAAGTACGATTTTCAGGTTTGTACTCTTAAAAATAAATAAACCGGTTGCAGAATCTAAAACGCTGGAGAATTTATGGAAAAATATCAACCAGGTAAATTTGCAACTGTTGAATCTATATTGCCAGAATAATGCTGACATCTGTTATTTAAATCCTCAGAAATGGTATAAGTGGGATGAAGTAAAACAACATTTGCCTTCAAAATTTATATCTGAAAATACCATTCAATCAGGCATCACACGTGATTTTGCAGATTTTAATCATAGCTACCGGGTTCGATTTTATGAAGTGGTCAGACCTAATCAAGAACCGCCCCTATCCTTTTTTAAGGATCAGGCAACGCAAGCCATTTTTCATCAGCGAAAAATTAAATTGCTGGAGAAAATAAAAAATGAGCTTTATGAATCCGAATTAAAAAACAAACACATCCAGTTTCTCAACAAATAAGTATGAAGGTATCAAAATTCATTTTTTTATTCCTATTGGTTTTCCAGTTTAGTTTTAATCTATACGCACAATCCAAAACAATTGATAAAATAATAGCTAAGGTTGGTGGTGAAATTATTTTATATTCTGATTGGCAAGAACAAATCAGCTTTATGAAAAATAAACAAGGGGCTTCATTGGATGATCCCTCCTGTTCCATTTTGGAAAATTTATTGATTCAAAAATTTATGATCAACCGAGCCAAAGTGGATAGTATTGAAATTAAAGATGAAGAGATTGAGCAACAATTAAATGCGAGATTGGAACAGATTTTAGCTTATTTTAATAACGACTTCCAGAAATTTGAAGAATACTATGGTCAAAGTGTTGCTGATACAAGGGAACGATTTAAAGAAGATTTGAAAAATCAATTGCTTGCTGAACGTCTTCAGAATAAAATCATTGGAGAGATTCGCGTAACCCCTGAAGAAACGCAAGCTTTTTTTGATAGAATTCCAAAAGATAGTATCCCTTATTTTAATTCTGAGGTTGAGATTTCGGAAATTGTATATAAACCAAAAATTAATCCAGCTCAGAAAAAAGCTGCTAAAGAAAAGCTAGAGAAAATTTTAATGCGTATCCGGAATGGAGAAGATTTTGGTAAAGTTGCCAGCTTGGTTTCTGACGATGCGGGTTCTGCTAAAAATGGAGGTGCTTTAGGTTGGATGAAAAGAGGAAGTCTGGTACCTGAATATGAAGCAGTAGCTTATAATCTTGAGAAAGATTCGATTTCAGGAATCGTAGAATCAGAATACGGATTACATATCATTCAATTGTTGGAACGACGCGGAAATTCCATTTTAAGCAGGCATATTTTAATTAAACCCAAAGTTGAAACGGAAGATTTAAAATTAGCGGAGCACTATTTAGACTCCATCAGAAATCTAATTATAAAAGACAGCATTCCATTTGAAACAGCAGTGCGCTATTTTTCAGATAAGAAAGCAGAATCTTTTAACAATGGTGGACAATTATTAAATCCAAAAACGGGAACCGCCACTTTTGAAACGGGTGATTTGGATCCCGATGTATTTTTTGCAATTGATGGCTTAAAAGTTTTTGATATATCAAAACCCTTTGTTTCCACAGACCTTGATGGCTCAAAATCATACCGGATTGTAAAACTCCTCTCTAAAACAGCACCGCATAAGGCAAACTTAAAACAAGATTATGCGAAAATTCAATCCGCTGCAAAAGACTTTAAAAAGAATATGAAATTTCAAGAGTGGTTGGGCAACAATGTCCCAAAAGCATATATTGAAATTGACCCGAGTATTAAAGCCCTTTGTCCTGAGGTTGGCAGTTGGATCCTTTCAGAATAAATTAGTTGATTTATAAAGCCAAGGAATATTAGCCTTAGGGGCTTCTAACAAATTGCTTTGGATAAAAAAAAAAGAGATCGGTTTATACCCCCCAGCAAACCGATCTCAAAAATTGTCTCGTATCCAATTCTTTGGGTACGCGTCCGGTTTTCAAGCGGACATCTAGTATTATGCAGAAATCTTGCCAATTTTAGTAGAAATCAAGTTTTTTTTACATATTTACCCATTCTAATAAATTTACAGCATTTAAATCATTGATTATCAGTTTATTATTATTTCTAAAAAACTCGTATTTTAAGTTCTTTGATTATGTAATTGCATTTCAAATTGTTTAATGTGAGGGATTAAACGTTTAGAAAAGGACTGATTTGAACTGCATTTGAAATTGTTCCGCATTCTAGAAAGGAGTGCCAAAACACGACTTTAGCAGATCAGAAAATGATTCATTTAATTTATAGAATTAGAATTCATGTCTGATTCCCTTTATATAAGGTGGGGCCTTTCCCTAAATGTCAGAAACTGCTCACAATTTGAGTCAATTTGACAGTTTTTATAGGATGGCACAGGCTTTGACTAGCTCAGTTGTAACTAAAAACCTAATATCATGCAATCCGGTAGAATTTCAGTCCAAACGGAGAATATATTCCCCATAATTAAGAAGTTTCTTTATTCTGAACAGGAGATTTTTCTCAGGGAGTTAATTTCCAATGCGGTTGACGCAACAACGAAACTAAAAGTTCTTTCTTCAAAAGGAGAAGCAAAAGGAGCTTTGGGCGAATTAACAATTGAAGTCGTTATCGATAAAGAAGCCGGCACGCTAACCATCCGGGATAAAGGAATTGGCATGAATGAAGAAGAAGTTCAAAAATACCTGAACCAGTTGGCTTTTTCTTCTGCTGAAGAATTTATCAGCAAATATCAAGGGGAGGCCTCTATTATTGGGCACTTCGGATTGGGTTTCTATTCAGCATTCATGGTTTCAGATCGAGTTGAAGTTGTAACAAAATCATATCGTGAAAATTCCGTTCCGGTAAAATGGACTTGCAATGGCGATACCGAATTTACTATTGAAAACACCGATAAAGCTGCGCGCGGAACTGATATTATACTGCATCTTTCAGCAGACTGTAAAGACTATTTAGAGCATACTAAAATTGAAAGCCTGCTCGAAAAATTTTGCAAATTTTTACCGATCCCCATTCAGTTTGGAACAAAAAAGGAAACCATTAAAGAAGGTGAAACTGAAAAAGAGATTGAAACAGCTCATATTATCAACAACACCGATCCCCTTTGGAAAAAGACCCCGGTTGATTTAACAGATGAAGACTACAAATCCTTCTACAGTGAACTATATCCTTATGCAGAAGAACCTTTGTTCTGGATTCATTTGAATATTGATTTTCCTTTTAATTTGACAGGTGTACTTTATTTTCCTAAAATCAGACAAAACTTTGAAGTTCAGAAAAATAAAATTCACCTTTACAGCAATCAGGTTTTTGTAACCGACGATGTAAAAGAAATTGTTCCAGAATTTTTAATGCTTTTACATGGTGTAATTGATTCTCCGGATATTCCATTGAATGTATCCCGATCGTATTTACAGGCAGATAGCAACGTTCGAAAAATATCAGGTTACATCACCAAAAAGGTTGCGGAAAAATTAAGTGAACTGTTTAAAAAAGATCGAAAGGACTTTCAAAATAAATGGACAGACATCAGTACATTCGTAAAATACGGATTGGTATCCGATGAAAAATTTGCTGAAAAAGCCATGTCCTTTACCTTATTGGAAAATTCAGATAAAGACTGTTTCACTATAGAAGAATATAAAGAAAAAATAAAAGATACTCAGAAGGACAAAGACAATCGCCTGGTAGCATTATATACGAATGATTTAAAATTACACTATCGTAGTGTTCAAAATGCAAAAGAACACGGTTATGATGTATTGCTTTTAAACAATGTACTGGATAATCACTTCATTCAGCATTTGGAAATGAAAGCTGAAATGACTTTTAAGCGAGTCGATTCAGATACCCTAAACCATTTGATAGATAAAGGAGAACAAACTGAATTGGTTTTATCGGAGAGTGAACAAAAAACCATTGAAGAATTGTTTAAATCTTTATCGACCAATAAAGCCAGTAAAACTGAAGTCAAATCCCTTTCCCCGAATGATCCTCCCGTACTCATAGTAAAGCCAGAATTCATGCGACGCATGACAGAAATGCAATACATGATGTCAGCCATGAAAGGAGATTCAGAAGACAATCCCTTTTTAAATCACTTTGAAAGTGTAATCAATGGAAATCATCCGCTGGTCTCCCAAAAGATTCTTTCAGAAACGGACCCGGAAAAACAAAAGGAACTTGCCGATTACCTGTTTAAATTAGCTCTCCTCGATCAACATATGTTGCAAGGAGAAGGTCTGCATGATTTCGTTAAGAAAAGTTTGGATCGGGTCTAGCTAAATTCCATATAAAATTCACAGCTAAATAAATTTCAATATTTATTTGAAATCAGCAAGTTTGATTATTTTTAATCTAAAATAAAAAGCGATGTTGGTTCAAAGACTGCTAAATATATTATTACTTATTAGCTTTTCTTTTTGTTATTTGGAATGGCCGGGTGATCATTCTACCTTTTTCTATCAACTTGAGTTGACGATATTGACTAAAGAAGGAGACCTATTAAATACGCTGACCCATCCACTGATTCTAACTGGCATTCTCAGCCAACTTATTTTGTTGATTTGTATAGTCTATCCAAAGCCTTTAAATAAACTCAATGGCATTGGGATTCTAGCCCTGTCTTTGCTGGTGCTCTTTATATTATTGGTTGGACTCTTAGGTATGAATTTTAAAATAATCGCCTCCGTGTTGCCCTTTTTGCTTTTGGCGAGTTATTATTTTTATAAATTCAAGCCCTTTAGAAAGCCTGCCCTGATTCAATAAAGATTCCTACCAGAAATTTTATTTTTGAATGTGCTCCTGCAACAAATAGCATTTTGGAACCGATCATTTTCCAATTGGATTCGCATGAACTAAATTAAAGTAGGAGGTAAAGATAAACTATAAGTCTAAGCTTTACCGTCCTCTC
>OBID01000480.1_pt1 | contig 16351 bp, 6 predicted proteins | sample 1519781 | NCBI WGS metagenome assembly OBID01 (sample SAMEA3991478, study PRJEB22521) | metagenome | biome: anthropogenic terrestrial biome; feature: sewage plant; material: sludge | place: Sweden | collected 2012-09-26 | reverse complement strand
TGACTGGAGTTCAGACGTGTGCTCTTCCGATCTCAATCCTGTTATGAATATAACGCTGGATGAGGGTGCTGCTTTAGACGAAGTCGTCGTGGTAGCTTACGGATCCCAGAAAAAAGTGACTGTGACTGGAGCTGTGACGGCACTTCAGGGAGACAAACTTGTCAAATCCCCTGCAGTAGATATCACCAACTCTCTTGCGGGTCGTTTACCTGGTCTGGTGGTCATCCAACAAAGTGGTGAGCCTGGATATGATGGTGCCTCTATCTCCATCAGGGGTACCAATACCCTTGGTAACAGCAGCCCATTGATTGTAATAGATGGTATACCTGACCGTGCAGGTGGATTGGGTCGACTCAGCCCACAGGACATCGAGTCTATCTCTGTTCTGAAAGATGCTTCTGCCGCCATCTATGGTGCAAGAGCAGCCAATGGAGCGATCCTGGTCACCACCAAAAGAGGTAAAACCGGTAAGCCAACCTTAACTTATGACTTTAACAATGGTTGGGCTCAGCCTACCAAGATCCCCAATATGTCCAGTGCTCCTGAGTACGCTGCGATCATGAATGAGCTACCTATATATAAGACTATACCGGTCAACGAATGGGGAGCTGCATGGAGTGGTATAAAGACTGCCGGCACTTACGACTCACCGACAGCCGGTGTCAGTACTTTAAATGCCAACTATAGCCCCCAGGCTGTACAAAAATATACTGATGGTAGTGATCCCTGGGGATATCCTAACACGGATTGGTTTGGTGATGCTTTCAAAACCTGGTCCCCTCAAAACCGGCACAATCTTCAGATCTCAGGTGGAACAGAAAGTATGCGGTACATGGCTTCTCTTGGATTCATTCACCAGGATGCCTACTATAAAAACTCAGCGACCAAATACAACCAATACAATATGAGGGTCAATCTAGACTCCAAAATCAGTCCTTATGTAAATGTCAATTTAGGCTTATTGGCAAGGAGAGAAGACCGAAACTTCCCTACAGAATCTGCAGGTTCCATATTCAGGATGCTGATGAGAGGTCGACCTACTGAACCAGAAGTTTGGCCAAATGGATTACCTGGACCTGACATCGAAAATGGTCAAAATCCATATGTAATCACCACCCAGGCTACCGGCTATCAGGACAATCCGACCGATTTTCTGCAAGCCAATGGCGGCATCGATATCACCAATCCTTGGATCAGTGGACTTAAGCTTACTTTGAGTGGAGCCGTAGATAAAACCAACGAAACAAATAAAGTATGGCAGACACCCTGGATGCTGTATACCTGGGATCGTGTTAGTTTTGAAGCCGATGGAAAAACCCCTAAATTGGTAGGTGCTGTGCGATCAAATTTCAGTGATCCACGATTGACTCAAGGATCCGAAAACTATTTGAATACCAATTTGACAGCTATGCTCAATTATGATTTTAAATTAGGCACTAGCAATACTTTTAACTTTTTGGCTGGGGTGACCCGAGAGGAGTTTTCCGGTGAAAACTACTTTGCCTTCAGGAGAAATTATATCTCTGGGGCAGTTGATCAACTATTTGCCGGTGGATCCTTATCTCAAAACACAGGAGGTAGCGCTTATGAAAGAGCAAGACTGGGCTATTATGGTCGTGTCAATTACAACTACAAAGAAAAATATCTTGCAGAATTTATCTGGAGGTATGATGGTTCTTATATTTTCCCTAAATCTGGAAGATTTGGATTTTTCCCAGGTTTGTTATTGGGTTGGAATATCTCTGACGAATCTTTCTTCAAAGTTCCAGGCATAGACAACCTTAAATTAAGAGCATCTTATGGTCAAATGGGTAATGACCAGGTCACCTTTAATGGTAGCCTTCAGGAATATGCCTATTTATCAACCTACGGTTTCGGTTCATACCCTATCAATGGTGCAGTAGCGACCACTTTAAATGAAACCAGGTTAGCTAATCCTGATTTTACCTGGGAAAGAGCCAATAACTACAATTTTGGTCTGGATGCTTCGGTTTTAAATGGCAAATTTGATGTGACCCTGGAGTATTTCTTAAATAAACGTGATCAGATTTTGATCCAAAAGACAGGTTCTACACCGGCTTCTTCTGGTATCAATGCTTTACTTCCTCCTGTGAATGCCGGAAAAGTGGACAATAAAGGTTTTGAATTCAATATTGGATACAATGGTAAGGCATCCAATGTTTTACAATTCAGAGCAGGTATCAATGGAGGTTATGCTAAAAATCAAGTAGTCTTCATGGATGAGATCCCTGGAGCTCCCGAATACCAATTACAGGAAGGCAAGCCCATTGGCTCTTACCTGGTCTATAAATCAGATGGAGTATTTAAAGATGCTGCTGCTGTAGATGCCAATAAACTGGATTATTCTGCAGTTACAGGCCAGCTTATTCCAGGCGACATGAAATTTCAGGATGTCAATGGAGATGGTAAGATCAATGGAGATGACCGTGTAAGACTTGAAGAAAGTATCACACCCAAATTCAATTTTGGAGCTACCATAGACATGCGCTACAAAGGTTTTGATTTCTCTATGTTGTTCCAGGGAGCTACCGGTGCTTCTTTGAGAGTGCAGACAGAATCTGGTGATATTGGAAACTTCCTTAAATATAGCTATGACAATAGGTGGTCTATTGACAATCCTTCGGATGTTCACCCCAGGTTGGCTAGCCGTGGTGACACATATTTTACAGGTGGTAACTATGGCAACAATACCTATTACCTGTTTAGCAAAGACTATATTCGATTAAAAAATGTCGAGTTAGGCTACAATCTTTCGAAAAATATCGTTGATAAGGTTAAATTAGGAAATGCAAGGATTTATGTAAATGCACTGAACTTACTCACTTTGGACAAACTTGAAGTATACGATCCTGAATCTACCAACGCTGGTGGCACATTTTATCCTCAAGCTCGGGTGATCAACACAGGCCTTAGCATAACATTCTAAAAAATCAATTGAAAATGAAAAATTTTAAATTAATTCTTGGTTCGATAACTATTGTCCTCCTGGGTATATTTGCCTGTAGTGAAGACTTTTTGAATACAAGACCTCTCGACAAAATCTCCAGTGATGCTACTTGGGCCGATGGTCCGCTTGCAGAAGCATTTATCTTCAATGTCTACTCTTTCTTAGGATATGGTGGATTTGAAGAGCAGGGTCTGGCGACACTGACAGACGAAGCTATGTTCACTCATGCCGGCAGAAATATCAACACCTTTACAGAAGGTAATGAAAGCCCTAGCAATGTGGCCTGGCAAAGCTCAACCTATGAATGGGGTCGCATGTACCTGGCTATCAGACAAGCTAATACAGCAATACAACAATTGCCAATAGCCACATTTACCAATACCACTTTACGTGATCGATTGCTGGGAGAAGCATATTTTTTAAGAGCTTATTACTATCATCAGTTGGTGAGGTTTTATGGGGGTGTACCTCTCATTGACAAACCTTATGGACTTACAGACGATTACAATATCGCCCGCAATACCTATGAAGAGTGTAATACCTTTATCATAGCTGATTTGGATAAAGCTATTGCCCTTCTCGACGGCAAAACAGTAACAGATGGTAGGGCCTCTAAGGTGGCAGCCATGGCTTTGAAGGCAAGACAACTCCTGTATGCAGCAAGTGATTTGCATGACGCCACTGCAGTCAAAGCTGCTTCTTCAGTCATCGGAGGTTTTGCCAATTTAAATTTATTCGCCTCTTCAGGAGATCGTGCTGCCAAATGGACTGCAGCCAAGAACGCTGCCAAAGCGGTGCTAGATGCTGCTGCCGGTTATAAATTAAATTTGTCTGCTCCTGCTAGTCCGGAGGAAGGTACTGCCAATTATCTGTCGATCGCCATGGGTGGAAAAAGCGCTATTGGTGATGCCGCTGCTAGTTCAGAACTGTTGTTTCAACGCACACATACTGCACTGTATACTGAAGAGGACAACTGGCCTTTGGGCGGTATCCATAATGGTATCAATAATGGTCCTAATGGTTATCACAATTGGGCCGGTAATACCCCTATCCAATTATTGGTAGATGATTACGAAATGATGGATGGGACTAAATTTGATTGGAGCAAACCAGCTCAGAAGGCAGCTCCCTACGCTGGTCGTGACCCCAGATTTTATGCTACAGTAATGTATGACGGAGCCGGCTGGAAGCCCAGACCTTCTGATGTAACTGGTATGGATCCAGCCAATCAGATTCAATCAGGCTATTATGATGATGGTAAAGGGGGCAAAATCAATGGTTTAGATACCAGGGAAAGTCCGGTAGAAAACTGGAATGGCAGTCGTACCCATTATTATGTGAGGAAATTCATAGATCCTAACCCAGCTTTGCCTGACAATCAATCAAGTGCTCAGGTGATTCCATGGCCTTTTATCCGTGTCACAGAGATGGCACTAAGTTATGCAGAGGCTTGCAATGAGACCAATAATGATGCTGAAGCCAGAGCATGGATCAATAAAATTCGATTTAGAGCTGGTATGCCTGCAGTCACCGCCTCCGGCGATGCCTTGAGACAGATTATACGCAATGAACGACGCATTGAGCTCGTATATGAAGAGCACCGATATCATGATGCCAGAAGATGGTTGATAGCGCCTGTTACCGTGGGTAGAGGGATCAAAGCGATTAACATTGAAGCAAAATTAAAAGCAGGAGCTTCTCCAAACGTACCTTATAAATTTGACCGGACTAAATACGACTATACTTATACAGTGGTCGACAATACCGAAAATGAGACTCGAAAGTGGAACGACAAAATGTATTTCCGTGTAATTAATCGCGATGAAATCAGTCGAAACAATCTGCTTGTTCAAAATCCAGGTTATTAGTACTTAATCATATCAAATATTTTTGTTCTAAAAGAAGTCTACTCTCAGCGATGGGGGTAGATTTCTTACTTTTACGAAGTATGTATGCAATAAAAGCTGATTTAAGGCTACTGGTGTTCTTTGGAGTCATAGTCCAATTGCTAGGTTGTGCTACAGATCTTGAAGAAAAAAAGGTAAGTAATAGTCAGAGTACCGCTCCATTGTTTACCCTCCTGCCAGCTGCACAAACGAAGATCGACTTTCAAAACACTTTGACAGAAGGGTTGAACACCAATATCCTCATGTATGAATACTTCTATAATGGTGGCGGAGTAGCGGTCGGTGACTTTAATGGTGATGGCTTGGAAGACTTGTATTTCACAGCCAATATGGAGGACAACAAAATGTATCTCAATAAAGGCAATCTACAGTTTGAAGATGTCACCCTTCTGACAGGTGCTCAGGGCCGTCCTGGTCCCTGGAAGACCGGGGTCACAGCAGTTGATATCAATGGAGATCATCTGCTCGATTTGTATATATGTTATTCAGGGGCTTTGCCGGAGGCAAAAAGAACCAACCAACTTTTTATCAATAAAGGAAATAATGTAAGAGGCATCCCGCTGTTTGAAGATGAAGCGGAAAAATATGGGTTGGCCAGCCCGGCACACTCTACTCAGGCTTATTTTTTTGATTATGATCACGATCATGATCTGGATATGTTACTGCTCAATCATAATCCAAAAAATCTACCTATCCTCAATGAAGAAAGCACTGCTGAAATGATGAAGCAGGATGACCCCCTGCGCAGTACACGCCTGTACCGTCAAACCAATGGGCGGTTTGAAGATGTCACGATTCAGTCCGGGATCAATGGATCACCACTCTCTTACGGACTAGGACTAGGTATCTCCGATCTCAATGCCGATGGCTGGCCTGATTTTTATATTTCCAATGATTATGCCGTACCAGACTATTTATATATCAATAACCAGGACGGAACCTTTACCAATCAAATCTCTAGCCTGGGACATATCAGCGAATTTTCTATGGGCAATGATATCGTCGATTTCAATAATGATGGCTGGCAGGATATTTTTACTTTGGACATGTTGCCCGAAGACAATCACCGGCAAAAATTATTATTAGCACCGGATAATTATGCCAAGTTTGACTTGCATGTGCGTAGTGGTTTTTATTACCAATATATGCGCAATATGCTGCAGCTCAACAATGGTAATGGCAGTTTTTCTGAGATAGGCCAGTTAGCTGGAATCTCCAATACCGATTGGAGTTGGTCCGCTTTGTTAGCAGACTTTGACGAAGACGGTTATAAAGACCTTCATGTGACCAATGGATATAAAAGAGACTATACCAACCTGGACTTTATCAATTATATGGATGACTATGTCAAGACTAAAGGTCGACTGGTCAGAGAAGATGTGATGGACATCATCGGTCATATGCCGGCATCTAATGTGTCCAATTATATATTTGCCAACCAGGGAGATCTTAGTTTTAAAAATCTCACCACTGACTGGGGTCTGAACCGACCTTCCAACAGCAATGGTGCTGTCTATGCCGATCTGGACCAGGACGGTGATCTCGATCTCGTAGTCAATAATATCAATGAGCCTGCTTTTGTGTATCGCAATGAAAGCAATAACCGAAAGGATATACACTATATCAACATTTTGCTTCGGGGCGATGCACCTAATACCTTCGGTATCGGCACCAGGGTGTCCATATATACTGAAGGAAGAGTACAAGTACTGGAGCAATATCCCACCAGGGGCTACGAATCTTCTGTGTCTTCCATTTTACATTTTGGGTTAGGTAGAAATGCCATCATCGATACCATGGTTATCCTATGGCCGGGTGGAAAAATGCAGCAACTATTTAATGTACCGGTCAACCAACTTTTCGCTGTAGAAGAAAAAAACGCAAAGCCTTTCAAACCGGTGGCGTTGAGTTCCAGCACTATATTTAAAAGAATACCCAGTCCGCTGGTATTCGACCATCTTCAAATCCAGCATAATGACTTTGACCGCCAGCCTTTATTGATGTCTAAGGCATCCTACTCTGCACCTTGTTTTACTTCTGGTGATCTCAATCACGATGGCCTGGATGATATCGTGTATGCCGGGTCAGAGGGCCAGCCTGCTGCCATTTTTTTGCAACAAAAAAACCATACTTATATTTCCGATCCCATTCCTTCGTTTGAGGCATCCCGAAATCAGACCGGTACCGATGTCTGTATATTCGATGCCAATGGAGATCAACTACCCGATATCTATATAGCCTCCGGTGGATATCATGGATATGCTGCACAGGACACATTATTGAATGATCGGTTATATATCAATGACGGTAAAGGGAAGTATGAATATCATGCAGACGCACTACCAGCCATGCCTGTGAGTAAAGGTTGTGTGGTGCCAATGGATCTCACCGGCGATGGTCATCTTGATCTTTTTGTCGGTGGGCGTTTGATACCGGGAAGATATCCGGAGTGCCCGGCTAGCTATATTTTGATCAATGATGGTCATGGAAAATTTAATGACCAGACGAATCAATTCGCTGCAGAAATCAATAACCTGGGTATGGTCACAGATGCGCTGGCTTGTGATATCAACGGAGATAAAATCCAGGACTTGATCGTAGTCGGTGAGTGGATGCCTGTCACTATTTTTATACAGGAGCAAGGTAAACTTGTCAACAAAACAAACGATTATTTTGATTCAAATTATACAGGCTTGTGGAATACCATTGGTACTGCTGACTTTAATGGAGATCAAAAACCTGATTTCATCATTGGCAATCTGGGTACCAATGCTCAATTAAAGGCTAGCGCCTCGCAACCAATTTCTTTAGTGTATAAAGATTTTGATCAAAATGGATCGGTTGACCCTTTGCTCAATTCTTTTATCCAGGGCAAACAGTATCCCTATGTCACCCGAGATGAGCTGGTAAAACAATTGACTTATTTAAAACCGCGATTTAATTCTTTCGAGAGTTACAGTGATGTCAATATCAATGATTTGTTTAAAAAAGGTGAACTGGCTGATGCGCATACCTTACAAGCATCTTACCTGGAGACTTCTTGCTTTTTGAGTCAACCCAATGGCAAATACAAACTTGGGCAGCTTCCTGTGCAAGCCCAGTTTGCTCCTGTACACACGGTCACGATTTATGATGTCGATCAGGATGGTTCCGATGATGTATTGCTCTGCGGCAATGACAGTCAGATGAAGATCCGGCTCGGTAAGTCTGATGCCAATTATGGTGTTTTGCTCAAAGGTAATGGTGATGGTAATTTTAGGTATATACCTCAGATCCAATCCGGCCTGCAGGTCAAAGGAGATGTGCGATGTGTCATACCTTTGCAGGATGGAGCATTTTTCTTTGGTATCAATCATCTGCCATCTATTGTATATAAAATCAACAATTGATGAAAACTAAGTCTCTTCATATCGGCTCGTGGTTAGTGTTTTGTGTGTTGGCTATATCGTGTTCCAGATCTCATGCTCCCAAATATGCCCCGGAAGAAATTGTGCGCAGATGGGCTGAGATGACTCTTTTTATCACCAAAAACACCCCTGCTAACTCTCCTACGTTTGCTTCTCGGGCGATGGGATATATTGGACTGACCATGTACGAATCTGTAGTACCTGGATTCTCCGATTACCGTTCCGTGGCCGATCAATTGAATGGTACATTGGTCTTGCCTGGCACAACTGATCAGCATTACGATTGGGTGCTGGCACTCAATGCCGGCCAGGCCCAGATTTTGAGATCCATTTATATCCAGACTTCAGATAGCAACAAATTGAGAATCGATTCTTTAGAAAAAGCTGTTTTGAAGATGTATTCTTCAATGCTTGATCGTAAAACTATTCAGCGATCTGTTGATTTTGGCTCCGCAGTTGCAGATTCTATTTTTCATTGGTCCATGAGTGATGGAGGTCATCGAGGTTATTTGCACAATTTCGATAAGACCATGGTTCATCCCGAATTTCCGGGTTCATGGAAACCGCCGTTGTATTCTCAATCGATCAGTCATTTTCCTTTACATCCATATTGGGGTAAAAACAGAACTTTTGTCAAAGCCAATGCTGATCTCAAGACGCCTGATATGATTCCTTATAGTGAGGACAAAAATTCTGCTTACTACCACCAATATCTCGAAGTCTATCAAAAGGAAAAAACACTTACCCAAGCTGAGAAAGAAGCTGCCATCTGGTGGGGAGATGACCCTGATGTAACTTTTACACCTCCTGGGCATTCTTTTTACCTGGCGATGAAAGTGATGGATCAAACTCATCCTGATTTTATACTTGCAACTATGACTTATGCCCGCGTTGGACTGGCTGTGGCAGATGCTTTCATCAATTGCTGGAAATGGAAATATCATTTTTTCTCAGAGCGTCCTAATACTTATATACCGGCGCATATAGACAAGGACTGGGTTTCGTTTTGGCCGGATCCTCCCTTTCCTGCTTTCCCTTCTGGTCATGCTATCAATGCAGGAGCTGCCACTACTATATTACAAGAACTGTATGGTGAGCAGATCACGGTGGTCGATAGCTCCCATGCTGGTCGTCATAGGGATGAAGTGAGGAACGTGGATTTTGTCCCTCAGTCTTTTACATCCTTGTCTCAGCTTGCCCGGGCGGTAGCAGATTCTAGGTTTTATGGAGGCATCCATACGCATCAGGACAATGATATTGGATTGCAGGAAGGTGCTCGAATAGCTCAAAACATAATAGCACTAAAGTGGAAGAAAGCACAATGAGGCGGGTTTATTTATTCTTGATTACAACTCTGATCAATTTCTCTCTGACACAGGCACAAAAACCTTTCACGGATGTGACCCACCAGGCAGGTATCGATCATCAGTTTAAAGTATACGAAGGTATGTTTGGTGGTGGAGCTTGTGTATTGGATGTTAATCATGACGGTTGGGAAGATGTCTATCTCACGAGTGGTATGAATAATGATGCATTATATCTCAATCAGCGGGATGGGACCTTTAAAAATATATTCGAACAATCCGGGTTGACCCTGACCAAACATTTTGTCACCCAGGGTGTGGTCAGTGCAGATTTTGACAAAGATGGCTGGGAAGATTTATTCATCACGACCATTACTTCCAGGGACAGTGTCAAACAGATCCCCCGTGCCATCAACCTATTATTTTTGAACAATCACGATGGTACTTTTAGAGACGCTACCTCCGCATTCAGATTGGATAAAATGAATTCATTCTCTACCGGAGCCAGTGTGAGCGATATCAATCAGGATGGCTATCCGGATATGTATATTGGAAATTATTTTCATGAATACCAGGGTGAACTCAGCACCATCAGTGATGCCACCATCGTCAATGCCAATCAGACGGCCAGGGGATATTTGTTGCTCAACCACAAAGGCAAATACTTTTCAAATGTATATGATCAATACGGTATGCATCACAAAGGATTTGGGTTTGGAGGAATATTTACAGATTATGACAATGATGGTGACCAGGACCTTTTTATCAACCAGGATTTTGGATATAAAGCCATACCCGATTATTTATACCAGAATCAATATCCACAAAAAAAATTCGTCGATGTAAGCGATACGACTCATATGGATCTCAAGATCAATTCCATGGGTACCGCCGTAGGCGATTATGACAACGATGGGGATATGGATTATTATGTGACCAATATCCGATTCAATTATTTTATGGTCAATCATATCAACGAAGGACTGCCTTTTATCAACAAATTGACTGATTTTGGGATGAATTTTGTTTCGATCAGTTGGGGAGCAAACTTCGCCGATTTTGATCAGGACGGTGACCTGGATCTTTATGTAGCCAACGGTGACCTCAATCCTAATTGTGTGCCAATGGCTGACTTTTATTTTAAAAATGATATCAATGCAGGAGGAAGATTTGCTGATATTGCAGGACTCGTGGGTCTCAACGATTATGGTATTGGCAGAGGCTCCGTCACCTTTGACTATGATCATGATGGCGATCTGGATATTCTGGTGATCAATCAAAAACCAGTATTGGACTATCCGGTCAATTCAAACACCCACCTTTATCGCAATGACTCCACTCAAGGCAATTGGTTTCAGATAAAATTGCATGGTACCCAATCTGAGACCAGCGGCATCGGCTCCCGGGTAGAGATCGTAGCTGGTCACCAAAGAATGATCCGTGAGGTGGATGGAGGTAGTTCCAGCCATTTATCCCAAAATTCCACGATCGTCCATTTTGGATTGGGTACTGCTGCGATCGTCGATTCTGTGATCGTCATTTGGAACAAACACCATCGACAAGTGTTGGCCAACCAAAAGGCCAATCAAATGATAACCATAGAGGAAGCCGTTATTGACCATGCTTCTTACCCACAGTCTTGGCTTTTATTGATCGGTTTACTGGCTATCGCTTTGATTTATTTTGTGATAAGGAAAATCACTAAATAAATAGTACGATTGGAGGGTGGTAAGAACAATCTTGGATTCAAGATAAGATCCTATTTATTTGAGGTAACTGACTATTAAACGTTTTGTTGTATTGTGTGTGCCCTGCCTTTTTTTTCTTAATTCCAAAGCTTACTCCAATCCACCCTGATGCGGTAATTCTGGGTTAATTCAATTTCAGAATTTGTTCCATCACCAGGGAGTGCTAAGGTATATTTTCCATTCTTATTTAAGACATAGACTTCAACTTCATGCGAGTCTATATCTACGATTACATAATATTGTATTCCAAAGTTTTGGTAAATGTAAAACTTATTATTTCTGTCTTTTAAAGCAGTGGCGGGGGAGAGGACTTCAATCACTAAATTTGGAGGAAAATCAAGATAGGGTTTACTGATTTCATTGCAAACAATTAATAAATCGGGCTGAACAATGGTGTCTTCTTCTACCTTGACATCAATAAAATCATACACAGTGCAATCCAAACATGCAGCTACATCCAGTGCATTTAAAAAAGTCTGGTGCAATTTGGCCACGATTCGCTGATGTTTTGGCGCAGGCGTAGGGCTCATGGCATAAGGAATGCCTTCTAATAACTCCCATCGTCCCTCCCACTTGCGATATTCATCCTAGGTATAGTGGGGTAGCACTTTTATAGAATTTGACATGGTTCCAAAGATAGGGTAATTTGAATGTTTTAGGGTTTCCTGGTTTATCGAAGCAAAAAAGCCGGCATAACTAATTTTGTTCTAGCCGGCTTTTGTTATAAACCCCAAAATTACTACAACATTGATTTCTGCTCTTCATACCTGGACTTAGGCAGCGAAGTTTCGCTCAAGGCAGTCATACCACCTTTAATATTGACGATTTGTAGATCGGAAGAGCACACGTCTGAACTCCAGTCACATTGAGGATAGAAGCAGTGATTGCAGATCGATATCCTCCGGCACAATACATATAGTAAGTTTTCTTTCGGTCAACCATACTCATATTGTGATTGATGAAATCCAGTGGAAAGTTTTCTGCACCCAGGATATGCTGTGCATTATATTCGGATTCTTTTCTCACATCAAGCAGGTGGAGTGTTTTATCCTGTTGATACAATCGCGCGAATTCTTCTGAGCTCAGCTCCCGAAGTTGATCTACCGGATATCCTTCCTTTATCCAGGATTGTAGACCACCCTTGAGGTATCCAATTGAATTGTCATACCCTACTCTGGCTAGTCGGGTGACCGTCTCTTCTTCTCTCCCTTCGTCAGTGACCAGGAGAATAGGTTTTTTCATATCAGTAATCAAAGTACCCACCCATGGGGCGAATTGACTATCAAGTCCGATGAATAATGATCCAGGTAGAAAAGAGGCAGCAAAATCTTCTTTACTACGGGTATCAATGACCAGCGCTTCTGTGGTCTCCCAGACTAATTGAAATTCTTTTGCGGTGAGCGGGGTAGTACCTTTCTTGATGATTTCATCTATGCTTTTGATGCCACCTTGTAAGTTCATCAATACATTCGAAGGGAAATATTGCGGTGGTTCTATCAATCCTTCTGTAACTTCCTGAATAAATTCATCTTTGGTCATATCAGCTCTCAGAGCATAATTAAACTTTTTCTGATGGCCAAGGGTGTCGATCGTTTCGTCTGACATTTTTTTGCCACAGGCACTGCCGGCCCCATGCCCCGGATATACGATGACATGATCAGCCAAAGGCATGATTTTATCACGTAGCGAATCATATAAATGTCCTGCCAATATCTGAGGTGTGACATCTGCATTTAATTTCTGTACCAAATCGGGTCGACCTACATCTCCAATAAATAAGGTATCGCCGGAAAAGATTGCATAGTCCTTTCCCTGTTCATCTCTTAATAAATAGGTCGAAGACTCCATCGTATGGCCTGGAGTATGCAATACTTTGATCGTAACTTTGCCCAATTTGAGGATCTCTCCATCAGTAGCTACATGCACAGGATAGGACGGCGCAGCGGTAGGGCCGAATACGATGGCCGCTCCGGTCTTTGCAGACAGATCCTGATGACCGCTCACAAAATCTGCATGAAAATGTGTCTCCAGTATGTATTTAATTTTTGCGCCGTCCTGTTGCGCTCTTTCTATATAAGGCTGGGTCTCTCTGAGTGGATCTATGATGGCTACTTCGCCCTCACTTTCAATATAATAAGCTGCCTCTGCCAGGCATCCTGTATAAATTTGATCAATTTTCATTTTATTAAATTTTTGAATAGTTAAACCATTATAATATCATCCTGACTGACTCATCAATCAGCTGCAATTGGATATATATCCTGCACCTTAATAGTATCTTCTATCAAAACTCAGGGGCAGCGGCTTCGACATCTGTTTTTATTCATTTAAACATTTTAAGACACAGCAAAACTATTGGTCGATTGGATTTATTTGGGCAATTTTGATCACTGGGCGTCATGATTTTAGTCAGTATCTTAATTATTCACCTGCATTTTTTTTCATTTATTATTGGTCAAGTCTGATCTGGTGTTGAAACTAAACAACAAGCTTTTTTCTTTTGGAAAATTGAACCAAAATTATTCCTGTCTTGAAAACAACTGAAGCAGAAAGTGACCCATATTCTTTTTGAATATATTTGACACTAGTCGGATTATCAGAATGATATATATTTAATTATTTTGCATTTTTTAACTGGCAAGAATATGCTAAAATTTTGGATTCGGATTATCAGCAGATTTCCTATATCAAAAGAGTAATTTTAATTGGAACAGACTCTTTGGCCCAGAATTAGTAATATCAAGTTTTATGACTTTGAAGTCAATGACCTTAGAGCCTGTGGTTTAAAAAAATTTACCAAATAAACCAGGAGTCTGAAGAGCACATATTAGCACTAACTTCGCTAGAATTATGTATAACCTTTTTTTTACAAAACATCTCCCTCTGGCTGTAAAAAATGCATTTTTTTATTTGTTTTTAATCGTGTTTTCGTCATTCTTTATTGGTTATACCATTTATAGATTGAGCGCCAAAATGATTGTTTCTTCTTCTAAAGACAAGATTAAAAATGAAGTAGAAAGCATCAGCCTGAAAATGACGGCTCAGTTTGAGCATGTAGCCCGGGATATTCGTTTTTTGTCTATTAATCCGCTGGTGGAAGATTATATTCATACGACTGCTGACCAGAAAGATTTTCATTATGCAAGATTAGGCGAAGAGTTTAAAGCATTGTTGTATTCAAAACCTGCTTACTTTCAGGTCCGGCTGATTGGTGTAGCTGATGGAGGTAGGGAATTGGTGAGAGCAGATCGAACTAACGACGGCGTCGTCCTGGCGCCACGACAAAAATTACAGCAAAAGGGGGATAGAAATTATTTTGAAGAAGCATCCAGATTAACTCAGGGCTCTATCTATTTTTCTGAAATAGATTTAAACCGGGAATTTGGCTCTCTGCAGATACCCTATATTCCCACACTTCGTGTCGCGTGTCCTATCTACTCTGATCGGGCTTTGTATGGAATCGTCATCATTAATATGAATTTGCAAAACTTGTTTAATGATTTAAAAAAAACAGTGTCTGCCGAAGAAGTAATGTATGTCTTCAACAACGCAGGTTACTTTTTAATCCATCCGGATGAAAAAGAATGTTTTGGTTTTGAATTTGGCAGACCCCCGAATGCCTATTATTGGTTTCCGGATCTGACCAGGGTGGATCCTGCTTTTAAGCGAAAAGTAGCCCCTGATAGCCTCTTGATATCAGAAAAATATGTTACTGAGTTTTTTACCTTACTCCACCCAAGAACAGACTACAAACTTTTTGTAGCTATCAGTACTCCAGAGCGGTATATTTTGTACCCTTTCGTATCATGGCGAAAAAAGACATTCTGGCTGACCCTGTTTATTACACTTGGTTTTCTTGCGATTGCCTTCATATGGATGCGGAGGCAATCTAAAGAACTAAAAAAGATCACCCGGTCAATGGTTCAATTCTCAAAAGACCACAAAGAGAGTCGGCTCGTCGTCAACAATACAGATGAAATAGGTGACCTGGCTAGTGCTTTTTCCTCCATGGCTTCTACGATCAGCAAAAATGTCCAGGAATTGGAGTCTTCCCGCGAGATCGCAGTGAAAGCCAATCTTTCTAAAGAAGAATTCCTTGAAAATATGAGTCATGAAATCCGAAATCCTCTGCAAAGTATCCTGGGTATGACCAATATTCTCGAGCAAAACCTACCCAGGCCGGATCAACAGTCAGCCATCAGGACTATTCAATTTAGCTCCAAACAATTACTATCACTGGTCAACGATATCCTGGACTTTTCAAAAATAAAAATCGGACAGATTACCTTACATCCCGAAGAAATAAATCTGTCCAGACTAATTAAAGATATTATCTCCAGTCATCTTTTCCTGTCTAAGTCCAAACATCTGATATTGGATTATGATCTGGAAGCCGGCTTGGAAGATATCTTTGTTTTCCTGGACCCCTTAAGGCTGAGTCAAATTCTGAATAATTTAATAATCAATGCTATTAAATTTTCTCCCCCGGGCGGACGGATCGTATTAGAGTTACATTCCATTCGCCAGGAGGATGATGTCATACTTGATTTTGAAGTCATAGATCAAGGTGACGGAATTCCTTTGGAAGAATTAGATAAAATCCAAAAAAGACATTATACGCAGGGCGCTACGGACTTAAATTCAAATTTGTCGGGTGCCGGGCTTGGATTGCCCATTATCATTCAATTGCTTCATTTATTTGACTCAGAATTGAAGGTGGAATCAACTCAAGGAATAGGTTCCAAATTTTCATTCAGACTGGTATCCAAATATATTCAAACTACGCAGCAGCAAGATGTTACTCACGCTCCTTTGAACACACTTCCACCAGCCATCAACTCCATTTTATGTATAGATGACGATCCGCAGATCATTTATTTTTACAAGCAGGTATTTAATAAGCAAGGCACTCAACTCATATGCGTTCAGAATAAAGCAGAATTGGAAGTTTTGCAGGGTTCAGCATCATTTGATTTGATCATTGCCGATTACATGCTACAAGGCATGCCTGTAAACC
>OBID01000479.1_pt1 | contig 16376 bp, 15 predicted proteins | sample 1519781 | NCBI WGS metagenome assembly OBID01 (sample SAMEA3991478, study PRJEB22521) | metagenome | biome: anthropogenic terrestrial biome; feature: sewage plant; material: sludge | place: Sweden | collected 2012-09-26 | reverse complement strand
AAGAGAGTCGTTACTATTCAGCCATTCAGGACTAACTTAAATACGTCGTTAGAATAATACAAAAATTCTTAAAAAAAATTTTTTCAAAAAAAAACGGACTATATTTGTAGTCCAACACATATGCACCGACTCAAATAAGGGTCGGTGTTTTATTTTCAAAAATACTTCTAAGTGTAGAAAGTATTTTCTTATTATTGCATTTGCAAGTTTCAATAACAGTTAGAATATCACAGAATAGTTCACAACCTTTCTCGTTTCTGAAACCTCCAGACATTTTCTGCTTGTTTTTCAACTTTCTTAAATCACGTTCCGAACGGTTATTTGTAAAATCAACTTCTTTGTCATATATAAATAGAAGATGGTTTCTTTTTTATTTAACCATTCGTTTAAGCAATGCATTTTCATCAGAGTTCAGTAAAAGAGGATTTTCTTTATCTTTTTCATACTCTTTACGTCCTTCGGATAGAATTAAATCATATTCTGCCTCAGATTTTTTTTGAGCTCTAGTGGTGAAAAAACTTCCCTCTGACATAAGTTTATTTCTAGTGTCATTTAATTTGCTTAATAATTTTGAAAGTTTTTCACTCCACTTATGCTTGGTGTTTTCTGTTGTTTTTCTGAGGTATCTTTGAACATGTGCATTACATTCTCCATGCTGTACTCCAAAATGGTATAGTGCTGTTTCATGGTCATGCACTAGAGTTCCAAAGTATTTATCGAGAAGACTTTTTTCTTTTATATTCTTAATTGTTTTGCTTCCAGTATATGAATAGTAAACGGCATTTTTTACACTGTGATTTCGTATATGTTTTTGTTCTCCATTTACTGTTACAACAGTCGCATCTGTATAAATAGTATTTTGATTAAGAATCTCATTGGCTATCTGTTCCTTTAAAACAGAAATTTTCTTTTGAAAACTCTTACCGAATTCATAAATGCTTCCTGACGAAACATTAAGTTTACCATCTGTTAATGTATTTATGAATTCTTTTATACGTTCATTTGATACTATTCCTTCACCATTTAAATCTATTGCTATTGCTTTCAAATTTGGCCCATAGATCACATTACTTCCATATTCAGAAGGTATATTGATCCTTCCATTTTTATTAGCATAAAATCTATACTCTTTTGCTATTACTGTTACTTTTATATCAACTACGTATTTTGAAATATATTTTTCAGATGGAGTACCTTCATGTATTATTTCATGCTCAAATTCTCCAGTTTCAATTTTGCTTTTGACTTCTTCTTTAGTTAATGTATTACCTTTATGTCCTGGTTGTCCACCTTTTTTTCTTGTGCTCTTTTTTCTTCCATTATACTCATTTACTGATTTTTTCTTACCTTTTTGGTCTTTTGAAGGTGGCAAAGATGTATTGCTACTGTTATTACTTAGTATACTTTTCATTCTAGTATTATCAGCTTTTAGTATTTTGTTTTCTTCTCTCAGTTCTTTATTTTCTTTTGTAAGAATATTTATTCGTTCATTAAGTACCTTTACTTCTTTTTTGTGTTCTTCTTTAATCTTTGTTATTTCTTTTTTGTGTTCTTCCCTGATGTCGGCTATTTTGTTATCTAGTTTATCGCAACGTTCCATTATTTCAATAAGTTGTTTGAACATATCTTTGCTGTAATTTGACATCAGTAAACACTCCTTTCGATATTCCTATATATCATTATATCACTTTTCTGTGTAGTTTTCTACTGCAATTAACTACAAGATTTTATCAACTTATTTTATGCAAAACTTTGTTTCTTTGTTGAAAACTTTTGTTTTTATGATTTTTCTGTTATATTTATTCTTGAATTTTTTAATTCATTAAGAAATTAGGGGCTGAATAGTAACGCGTTTGAACCAGAGTTTTAACAAAGTGTAGTGATATACTTGATTGTTTTAGCAATATAGTGTATAATATTTATTGTAATTATTTATGAGTATAAATTGGCTAATAATGCTAAATGTTTTTTTATGTATATCAAATAAAGTAATTTATTTATCTGTAAATGAGTGTAAATAGGAATTTACACTTAAGTATTATGTGCAATAAATTGAGAGGGATGATTTGATGGCTACTATTGAATTGACTACATCAAGAGTTAATTTGATGTCAGATAAATATTTGACTTTAAAAGGATACATATCTGCTTTTAAAACATCAAATGAGACAATGAAGACGAGTACGTTTCTATTTGATGACTGTATATGTAACGCTGAAACAATAAGAAATAATATACAGATAACTGTTGATAAACAGGAAACAGAGCTTACTTCTATAGACGGTCTTATTGAGGAAACTGATGAATTCTTTGATTTAGTGTTATCAAAAGATGAAGAAGTAGCAAATGAAATAGAAAATCGGAAGGATGATTTTTATGAAGAATATGATTATCTTAAGCCAGACTGCGAAAAAAGTAGCTGGGAGAATTTCTGGGAAGGAACTGCTGAATGGTGCGCGGAACACTGGGATATTATTACGGTTGTATTAGTGGTGCTAGCTGTTATAGTTCTTACTGTTGTAGCTGTTGTGACATTTGGTGCTGGGGCTGTTGCTTTAGTGGCTCTTGTAGGAGCAATTGTCGGAGTCGCAAGTCAGCTTGCCGGTGATATCCTGAATTTTATTGCAACAGGAGACTGGGAAAGTTCTTTTGTGGATTATGTGGGTGCAGCTTTAGGTGGAGCTGTTGGCGGAATAGTAACTCTTCTCAGTGGAGGAAATGCTTATCTGGCCGGAGTTACAGATTCAGCAGTTTCATCGCTGTTTTTAAACAGTGTTGAAAATATTACTGGTATTGAATCACATACTTTTGGTGAAATGATGTTGGATACCACACTGAGTGTAGGATTGTCATTAGCATGTACATTCTGTTTTGATAAGTTAACAACTAAAATGACAAAGAACCTTGCTAAGAGTAATCCTTTCAAAAGACTTGCCGGCAGAAACAGCTATTCAGCTTCATTCAAGAGTGCAGTTACCAAACTGACAAATGGGACTCAGAAAAAGTTTACTATGAAGACGATCCGAAACGGTGTTTTTTCTGATCTTGCTGGCAGTTCGATTTCGACAGTATTTCAGGGATTGTTTGGAGGAGTTCAGGAACGTTACGATGAAAGAAGTCAATCGGCATTTGAATTTAATCCTACATTTCCTTCAATAATGGTACCTGAAGTAAGTTATTAAAATAATATATGAATTATATTTGCGAGGTATTAAATGAAAAACAAATTTACAGTAAAATGCGATGCAAAATCACTTAACGGAATGGCCGTTGGTTTTCTTATATTTTTTATAGTAGGATCTATCTGGACGATCTTGAAATATCATAAAATTCCGGTATATGTATCTGTTGCTTTTTTTTCGATTTTTATAGTTCCTTTGATATTATTACTACTTTGGCTTAATCTAGTATATATATCTGTTAATAAAAATATGATAGAAACAAGAAATATGTTTGGCATAAAAAAAAGATTTGATGTAAATGAAATAACAAAAGTAGTATGGAGAACCAATTACACCAAATTTGGAACGGCAGAAAAAATATCAGTAAAAGCGGGAAAGAAAAAATTTTCATGTGAAACACTTATGAAGAATTCTGATAAAATGTCAGAATATATTTTAGAAAATGTAAGCAGTGATCTGATAATAAGAAAAAACAAAGAATTTAAAGGCAGCAAAGATTAATGTATGGATAAATATATAGCTTTCATTGAATAAAAATGGAAAGGAATAATTACTATGGGTGCATTTATTGAAGCAGATATCGGAAAACTAGAAAGCTTTAAATCACAAAGCCTTGAATCGATATCAGAATTTGCCAAGATCAAAGAGGATTTTGGTACTTTGAATACTAATCTTCTTGCTAAATGGAAGGGTGTTGGAGCAGATGCTTATAAATATGAAACAGATCATATTATGGAGAATCTTGGTGGTGTTGAAGAAGTGCTTAATGGTATAAATGATGGGGTTCTTAGTGACATAATTGATAATTATAATAAACTTGATGACGAATTAAGTGCTTTTAATATTAATCCATCTCAGGGTGCTTAAGTTAGTTTATAAAACGGAGGAATAAAATGGCTAGTCCGAATATAGGGCAAACAGAAGATATTTCATTTGGAGTCAAAGGAATTTCAGGAGAAAAAATCAAAAATATTATTGATCTGACTGGAAAAACTGGCGATACAATATATAGTTTGCTTTTTTCTTTGAAAGAAAATGGTGAAAAAAAGAACGATGAGCAATGAAATTAATGGCAACGGTTTTCGATATATAATCGATGTCTCTCATGGTATTAATCTTGATGGTTTTATAGCAATAGGAACAGAAAGTATAGTATATAAAGGGCTGAAATTATCAGCTTCTGGAGGACTTGAATTTGCATGTGTTCTGAAGTTTAAGCCGAGATGGGTAACTTTAAATGGTCGGGAGGTTGACAGACTAAAAGTATTCAAAGAAGAAGAACTTTCAATATTTGAAGATCTTCAGGAATGCAGATCTATTGTCCGTATATTTGATGCGATTGAAGATCTTGGTGATTTTAGTCTTCCATGCAATAAAGTTGGATGTGGCGCTATTACTGCCAACAATTATTTTTGTGTTATTGAAGAGTATATTGATGGATGGTCGCTTGAAGAATATTGTAGATCAGAGTACTGGAAACTCAGAAAATTCGAAGATGTTGGTAATAAGATTAAAAAAGTAGTTGAGTTTCATGAGTTTAAACCTGAAGAAAAAAACAATATAAGAACTACTTACTATAAAAATTATGATAATATTTTGAAGTATCAAAATGAAATCATATTGTTTATGCGAAATCTTTGTGAGATTCTTGAATTTATGTCTGAAAAGAAAAAAATTCTTCATTTGGATCTGAAACCGGAAAATATAATGGTTACTAAATACGGAAAAGAACTGGTACTGATAGATTTCGGACGTTCAAAAAGAATAACTGATCAGGAGCCTTATGCATTAAGTAATTTGATTGATGCAAATTACTTGAAAAATGAAACAATAGGAAGACTATATCAATACGGAACACTGGGATACTCAGCACCTGAAAGTTATGCACCAGCAAGTGGGGAATCTGTATTTCCTTTTTCAGGTGATTTTGAAAAAGGAAAGATGTTTATTGAGAGCGATATATTTGCTTTCGGTGCAACATTCTGGGAATGCTTTAATATTTTTGATCTTGTAACAAGAAGCAATGAATTTTCAGCTGATTCACATGATTTTTACAGAAACCATTTTCTTAATGATACCGCGTACTGCAACCGTGATCTTTCTATAACTTCTCCTCATTACCACAAAAAAATTGAAGAGATTATCAGAAAATCTACACGAGCAAGAGAGAATGGATTCATAGATCATGCAAACAAGCATTATTACCATTCATATAAGGAACTGAAAAAAGATATAAATGAAGCTGCTGAATCAGTGCCCACAATAATAAGGGCTGAAAATATCAAAGTCAAAAGTGCTTTTGGAATGGTTGGAAAATCACTGGCTGTTTTTAGTGTTTTTCTGATAGTGTTATTGATTTACAGGATATCAGGATTCAGAATTGCATTAGATAAGTGGAATGAACTTACTGATAATTATCAAAGTACGCAGTTTTCAAAACTTGATACGATAGCTACAGATTTGATAAAGACTGTTCCTGATAATAAACTTGAAAGAACCTATTCTATGATTTCTTCTTTTACATATTCTTCTGATGGAGATATTGATGAGCAGGAAGCTGCATTACTTGTTAATCTTCTGAATAAATCAGGACGTCAGGAACTGATAGCGAATTCAGTAAATGAGATAATGGAGTATGCCAATACAAGAAAGTTTAAAGAAATTTCAGGAGAGATAATGAAACTTGAGAATACAGCTGAATGTACAGGTTTTACTTTGGCGAGTGCAATTTATAATACTGAGGTAAAAAAGACTGGATATAAAGAGGCTTTCGATGTACTTTGTCAGTATAACAGTGATAAAAAATTCAGAAATGCAGTTGTGAAAATAAAAAATATTCTTGATAATGATGAAACTATAAAACTACTTGGCAACTCTACTGGTTTAAGCAAAGAAGATATAAAACAGGTTTTCGAAGATATAGGAAATTATATGTGAGGTGTTTTTGTGAATAAAAATAAATATCTTATCTTGTTAAAATATGTAACTTATTCGTATGTAAGAACATTTATTCTATGTATACCATTTATCATTTTACTTTATATTGTACTGAAGTTGACGGGTATATATCCTATGTTAGATTTAAAGTATGATTCTCCTTTGATCTCGATGCCAATATTTATTTCACTTTCACTTGCACTTATAGTATTTGTTTTTGGAGTTATTTTATATGTTTTTAAATATAAAAGAAATTCAGAAAAAACAGATTTTTTCAGATTTGTAGGAAAACTTCTAGAAGAAAAAACTAAAAAGAATAAATAACTTTTTTTATTATAAAAATTGAGGTGATATGATGGATAATGAGTATTATTACAACAATGCCAAAAGCAGATATTATGATGCATGTTCTGAGATAAACAGCTGTAATAATCGTCTTAATGAGTTAAATATTGAAAGACATCAGAAGGTAAATCAAATTAATGATTTGAATTCACAGATTACAAAATATCAGTCGGCATCTGATCAACTGGATACATTACTTCAGAAGGAAACGGATCTTACAGATCAGTGTTCAGCTATAATAACTTCAGTTAGTGATACTGCAGAGAATTTTACAGCAATGGTTCATAGCAGTGATGTGTGTACTAAAAATCTCAATGATGTGTATGGTACAAAGAATGTAGTACTGGTTGGTAATATATTTACAGAAGTAAGAACACGGAAAACTTCTGTTACAGGTTCTTTGACTACACTTAAGTCTGATAAGACGATCGCTCAGAATCAGTTGAACGATATTGACAGTTCAATAACGAGTACTAACAGTAGTAAAAGTTACTGGGAAGGTCAGAAAAGAAATGCATCCATAGATATGGATTATTATAAATCAAAAATGGATCAGGAAAACTAATCATCTTAAAAAAAATTAAGAATCGGAGAAATAATATGGATATAAACACTCTTGTTTCAGAATCTAAAACGGCCTTTGTGAACGGACAGTTTGAAAAATCTTTTGAACTTGCTCAAAGTGCAATTCTTGCTGATAAAACAAGTCCGGATGCATATTGTTGTGCAGCCAATGCAAGTATGTCACTAAAAAAATATGATCAGGCTATAGATTATTATAAGGAAGCTATAAAAAATGACTTAAAAAACGGAGATAGATATTTTCAGTGGGGTTTTGCTCTTGCGACCTGTGATAAATCTTCAGATGCCCTTAAAGCTCTTACACGTGCTGAAGAATTAAAATGTTCTAAAGGTGTGTATGCTGACCTTTATCAGCTTATGGGTATGATTTGTTTTGATGCAAGAAGATTTGATGATGCACTGATCAATTTCAAAAGAGCAGAGTATTTTATAGGACCGAATATAGATCTTCTTAATCGTATGTCTATAATATACGGAATCAAGAACGACGTGAAGAAGGGTCTGTTTACTTCAAATCAGATCAAACTTCTTGCACCGAGCCTTTATACCGGATATAAGCTTGCATTTAATTTTTTTATACAGGCAAAAAAGTATGATAAAGCAGCCGAGGAATTGAAAAAAGCCAGGAAATATGCAAAGCTTGGTATTGAATATTATAAAGACAATATGTCTCTTGAAATTGAACTTGCAAGGAACTTAGGGGATAAAAAGCATTTTAAAAACGCCATTGAATGGATAAGCATAGGACTGAATAAAACTAAACCATCAGTAAAGGACATTGCAGAGAGCTATATAAATGCATCTGAGATATATCTTCAGTTAGATGAACCTGATAATGCTATAAACTGTCTTAATGCTGTCAATAATCCGGCTGAAGCATTTAATATGGGATTCAGTGTTATTCCTGGGACATTTGAAGAAGAGAAGCTCACAGAATATAATGTTGAAGAAATGATGGAAGAAGATCATCTTAAAAATGAGAAATTATATGGTCCTGACGGCATTGAAGAACTTGCAGCCAGAATTGATCCTGATGAATCAGGAAACAGAGATTATCTGACCTTTATTGAAGAGGAGGATGAAAAAACAGAAGAAGAAAAGTTTAAGGCTGATAGTTCAGAAAAGTTCAGACTTACTCAGGAAAATATCGATCAGATAAATCGTCTGTTTGTTGGTGCGTATACAATAAAAGAAGATTTTGAACAGGTAATAAGATATGCAAAGATGCTTCAGGGCAGTCCGACATCATATATTGTTTATATGGGTAAATATGTTCAAGCAAATGCACTTATGAAGCTTGGCAGGCCTGAAGCTACAGATGAGTATGAAAAACTGATAAAATTCTTTAAAAAGGCTGTTATGACAGATCCTTCAGATACTGCAGCTCTTACATATAGAATCCAGTGTTATATGGATATTAAAAATTATGATGAAGCTGAAAAGCTGTGTGGACTTCTTAATAATGTTGTCAAAAAAGAAATAATGGATAAAATTCAGAAAGAACGTGCAGGGGGTGGAAAATAGTGATTTCACTTGAGCAGGATATTTTTCTTGATGATACTGCACTGACAACAGCGTTTGACAGTATGAAAGATCTTTCAGTAAGAACACAGGCATTAAAAGAAAAAATGGAACAAATGTATGAAGATCTTGTTACTGCACTTCAGACACCATGTGGAGAGGCTTTTAAAACAACAGCTAAGGAAGTATTGATTAAACCTATAGACGATCTAAAACTGATCGTTGATCATATATCTGAAACGCTTGAACTGATCAAGGGTGTGGGATATTACAGGGATGTTTTTGATAAGTACGAGGAACTCAATCAGAACATTAAAGTAGCAGAATAAAAACTAAATAATGAAATCACAGGAGGAAACAATTATGGCAATGGGAAACACAGGTACAGTCAACATTACACCTGAAATGATGAAAAATGCATTAAGTGCAATTGAGGACTACAGAACATCAACAACGACTATTTTTGAATCACTCAGCGGAACAGTATCAGGTCTGATCCCTTCAAATTTCAGTGGTAGTGCTGCAGATGGATTTTCAAATTTTTTTGAAAACAAAATTACACCGGTTGCTCAGGATAGTCTGAAAGGTATTCTTGATGCACTCCAAAGCATTTGCCAAGGCACACTGGAAGCTATTCCGGATGCAAATGGTGTTGATGAACAGCTCGCAACAGAGAATAATAAGTAATAGAATAAGGAGAGTGAAATTATGGCATCTTGTAGAATAGTTAACGCAGCAGTAGAAACTGCAGTAGAAGAAATTAGAACAGCTTCAACAGATTACAAAACAGCAGCAACAGATTTTATCAGTGCATTCAATAGTGCGATTGCTGAAATGGAAGGTGCAGCAAAGGATGCAATTGAGCAGTTCTTCAAGAATAAGGTGGAACCTTTTATTTCTGAGGATCTTCCAGAGGCTATAAGTGGGATGGCTGAGTTGCTTGAAGCAAACAGATCAAATTTTGCAGATATTGACCAGCAGATCGCTGACAGCATAACAAACGGCTGATAATTTTTATTACAGTCCTGGTCCAAAAATATAAGATCAGGACTGTAATTTTGATTTATAGAAAAAAGAAATGGGGGAAGATGATATGGCATTTAAAATATTAACAGAAAAGGAAAAAGAGTTTCTTACTGAAAAAGAACTTGAAATATATGAGGAAAAATTAAGAATATATTTAATGAGAGTGGATTTTGTTAATCAGCTTGATAAATTTGAAAATGCTGAGATCAAGCCTTATACTGCTAGAAAAGTTCCTGTTAAAACAATAAAAAAAGTACAGATATCAGATGTTTTGATTCCTGAGATGAAAATCAAAAACAAAAATATTATATCTGAAAAAATATCTGGATATAAGCTTCTTAACAAAGTTGATTCTGATAAAAAAGCTGAAGAAATGACTCCCAAAATCAAAATCAGTAATAATGATAAACTTTACAGTATTATAAAAAAATGTGATGATATGCCGTCAATAAGTGTTTCTGTTAAAATCTCATCAGTTAAGATCGTAAAAAAGCAATGTGATATTCCTCAAATCAGAGAAACGGAAATACCTTCAGCTGAATTGAAGAATATGCCTAAAAAATCTGAATTGAAGAATAATAATGCAGTAAAGATAAGTATGCCTGTTTCAAATGTTTCTGAAATCAATACATTAAAAGAAAATAAGATGTCAGAAATCAGATGCATTTTACCTAAATCTGGTATCAAAGAGGTGAAACAGCCTGAAATAAAACAGGTGAATTTGAAAAAACCATTTTTTGAGAAGTATAGTATTTCAGGAATTGATAATGACAGGATAAACGTGGATTTACCTAAGGTATCAGATCGCCCGCTCCCTTCAACTTCTGTAAAAGTGCCGGAGCATGGTTTAGTTTCTCCTGTAAAAGCAAATAAACTTGAAAATAAGGATATTAAACTGACAGGTATACCTCAAATAAAGGAAACTGTCAGTTTAGTGGGCCTTTTAGTTATGCCGGGAGCACCATCCGGAATAAATACTAATAATATAAAAAGAATTGATCCTGAAAATTATTCATCTATGAAGTTTAATAAACCTGAATTCAGGAATAATATAGAGATACCGGAAGTTCCGGAATTAAAGAAAATAAAAATAAAAATGCCAGGGCTTAGTATAAGAGGTATTTCCGAAATAAGTCGTCCTGATACTGAAGGCATAAGGGAAAAAACAGATGCTGCAGTTTTAGAGGCAAAGGAAAATAAAGATAATAACTAATATTTTATTTCGTTCAGAGCGGGGGAAACTTTACATGAAAAACAACGAAATCATGATTTCCGTAAGGTTTGAAAATATACAGGAACTTTCTTTTCTGGTTATAAAGGATATCACATTAAGATCTTTTATCGAATCATTATATTACGGACTTGCAAAAAAGAAAGAATTCAGTGGATGTTATGAATTGTTTGTGAAATATATCAAAGTTAGAAAGGAACTTGTAGTACTTTATAATGTTTATGGAGAACACAGTGTTATTGATTTTACGGCTAAAGGAGAACTTAATGGCGTTTCGGTATCTGTTTATGACTTTCCGCTTGATAAACTTGGATTTGTAACATCAAGCTGTATATACATAACCATGAAAACAGATATATCAGTTTCGGTCCTATTTAATAAGGAAATAACTACAAGTTATATTCTTAAAGAAAGAAATGATCTTGAATATAATATAAGTACCAGAAGACTCAACGTTATAGAGTCTTCTGTAATAGATATAATTCCACCAAATGATATGCCATCCAAAGATAAATCTTCACTGCTTGATGTGCTTATACCAACTGTAATGTCAACAGGCGGTATGCTTGGTTCACGATTCCTTATAATGAAACTTTCACCATCATCATCAGGGATTGGGAATACGATGCTGATGATGTCAGGGGCAATGGGTGTTGTTGCTCTTGTTACTTCAATGTATAATTATATAAAAAAACGTAAGGATCATAAAAGTAATGTTAAAGAGTGGAAAAACAGTTATGAAAATTATATTGCGCGTATAATAAAAACAATAAAATCATGGCAGGACAGCGATATAGTATATCTTAATACAACATATCCGGAAATGAGTGAACTTTTTACAAATACAGCTGACATCAGCGGATCTATATTTTCGCGTTCACAGAATGACAACGATTTTATGAAAGTATCTCTAGGAACTTCAGATGAAGTAAAGTCTTTGTTTGAAATAAAGTTTGAGAAAAAGGATAATATAATATATGATATATATTATCAGATGAAACCAGACGGTGATGGAATAGAAATAATACTTCCTTCAAAGAAGAGACAAAGAAAATTGAGAAAAATGACACCTGAAGAAAGAGCAAAATTTGATGAAAACAAATATCTTCTTACGGATCTGGCATATAATTTTGCGAATAAAGGGCAGCCTTCAGATGAAAATTCTATTGGTTTTAATTATCTTAGAAGCAGCAATGATAAAAAACCTCCTCTTCTGCTTGATCTTAAAAACTGTGGTGCCATTGGTGTGATCACTGATGAGTTTGTTTTATCACATAGATTTATAAGGCACATTGTATACGAACTTTCATACTATCATTCACCTGAAGATTTACAGTTTGTATTTCTTTTTAATGAAGAAAATGATATATCAATACAGGGAAAGATCATCGAAAATTATAAATGTCTTCCTCATACAAATGAATTATTTGATGGAGTATCGCAATTCGTTTTTGATAAGAAGAGCTCTGGTACTGTATTCGGGCAGCTTCTGAGCATAATGAATGAGCGTACTCAAATAAAAAAAAGCGATGAGGAGTCAGAGCAGTCCGACCAGAAGCTGACACAAATAGTATGTATAGTATTTTATGATTATGATATCAAGGAAACGGGTTTCTCAAAATATCTACCGGAGGTTCCTGTTGAAGGTGAACCTTACGTAAATGCACTAGGACTCACATTTATTTTTATTCAGGCACATAAGGAAATGCTTCCCAAATACTGCGGAAATATCGTAGATATAGATTCCGAAAACAAAAATGAACGAAAGGTCAGCGTCAGATATAATATTCTTAACAGAGAAACACTCAACATTCTCAGCGAAGATAAAACTGACCGAAGCAAGGCACATAATACCGATGCCCTTATAGAATATAAGCATTTTCAGAATAAATACATCTATGACCGTGAAAATGTTTATGACAATGAATTCAGACTTGCCTACAAGCAACTAAGTTCGATCTATTATAAGAGAATTGCAGAAAACGGAAATGTTCCTTCTATGGTCACACTGTTTGAACTGTATGGATATAATTCTGATAAAGTTGAAAAAGATGCTATAGGTGCTGATATCCTTGAAAACTGGCTTGATACATGTAAAAATGATGTTACAAGAAATCTCAGGGTTTCTATAGGAAAAAACGAACATGGTGTAATGAACCTTGACCTTTATGAAAAAGCAGATGGTCCTCATATGCTTGTTGCAGGTACTACAGGTTCAGGTAAGTCTGAAACGATCATCACATATCTGATAGGTCTGTGCATGAAGTTTTCACCAATTGATCTGAACCTTATGCTTGTTGATATGAAGGGCGGAGGATTTTCAGACAGACTTGGGAGTCTTCCGCATTGTGTAGGCGTTGTAACAGATACAGCAGGTGAAGATGAAGGTACTCCTGCAACCTACATGCTCAAGAGATTTCTTGAGTCACTCAATGCTGAAATAAAAAGAAGAAAGCTTCTTTTATCAGGATTTGGCGTTGATAATGTTGACTCATATATCAGAGCACTTCGTATCATAAGAAAAATTCAAAGTGCCGGATCAGATGAAGATATTGATGAACTTATGAGCAAACTCAATGAAAAACAGAAAGAGATGCTCAAAAAAGATTCTGATGAACTTAAACCTCTTTCGCATCTTGTGCTTGTTGTAGATGAATTTACAGAACTCAAGAGATTTTCAAGTGAGTCGGATGATGTAGATTTTATTGCAGAAATCACAACAATTGCCAGGGTAGGACGTACCCTTGGATTTCATATTATTCTTGTGTCACAAAATATTGAAGGAGCTATAACTGATGATATCAAAGTAAACTCAAAAGCAAGGATATGTCTGAAAGTTGCGACTAAACAGGCTTCAAAAGAAATGATCGGAAACACTGCAGCAGCAGCTCCTACTATGCCACTCAACGGTCGTGCATATCTTCTTGTAGGAACTGGTACAAGATTTGAATATTTTCAGTCGGCTTATACGGGCGCAAACAAAAATATGAATATAGAGCCCCCTGTTAAGGTGACCTACGTAAAAAATTCCGGCCAGTCCGATATATCTTTTTATTCATCTGATAAAGATAACGAAATAAAGAAGGCTCAGAGCCGCAGTATAAATGAACATGATACACAGCTTGCTTATATAGTAAAGAAAATTATTGATGTCAGCAAAGATGCCGAGAAACCTTGTCAGGTGTTTCTGCCTCCGCTTCTCGGAAAAATAGTTGATCAGACTGAGTGGGAGGGTTTGTAATGAGTTTAAAGACAATGCCGTGTACACTTGGCAAATTTGATATTCCAATAATCCAGAAGCAGCCTCCGTTTATTGTCGATCTTCTTGATTCAAATATTATTCTTTTTGGAGCTTCAATGAGCGGTAAAACGACTTTTATTAAGAATCTTATAAATATTATTCATAAAAAGTATAACGAAAAAAATGAACAGATCTTTATCCTGGACTTTGGCGGTGCTTTATCAGATTATCGTGACATGCCGCTTGTTTCAGCTTATTTTGATAATTCAAATGAGGAATATGTAAAGAGAATTTTCAGAATAACAGAAGCTATTCTTAAGGAAAATATAAAAGCACTTGATGGAAAGAACTTTAGGGAGGTTGATAGTACTCAACCACTACATACAACATTTATTATTGATAATTTTAATGCGTTTGCAGAGGAAGCAAGATACACCTCGTACCATGAGAAATTCGCCAAGCTTTGCAGAGACGGGCTTTCCAAAGGTATAACCATAGTGATTACAGCTGGAGAAACAAAAGGTATTTTACAGTATACAGGTAACTTCCGTCAGAAGATTGCTTTTGAGATGCCTGTTGATAAATATCCTGAAATATTTATTGGTAAGGTAGGTGTAATAGGTAATAATCCTGGTCATGGTTTTGCAAATGTAACAATAAAACCTGAGGGTGTAACCGGTACATTCAGAATGAATCTACCTTATGATGTACAGTGCAGTTTGCCTGAGCCTTCAGATCTTGAAAATTCAGATTTTATTCTTAATCTGAGTAAAAAATTCTGTTATGATAGTGACTCTGGAAAATATAACAGATTTGTTAAGAAGTATCTTACATTTCCAAAGGAACTTACACAGCAGTTTTATGATGAGTTTATGTCTGAAGGTAATATTGTTTCAGATGAAGGCTGCTTAGTCAGTGTCGGACTTGATTATATTGATTTCAGACCGGTGTGTGTAGACATAGAAAAATCTCAGGTTGTAGTGGTTTATGGTAAAAAAGAATTCGGGAAAACAAATCTTCTTGATGTGATTGTTGATGGCATTTCTAAAAAGAAAAGAAATGTAAGGTTTGTATTTTTTGATGATGGCAGAGATCAGCTTTCTTCAGTGTATCAGCGTTGTAAGGACAACATGGACTGTGTTATGTTCAACAAATTTGAAAAATTTATTCTTACAAGAAAAGATGGTACCTGTGTAGAGAAAAAACTGTCACCTGTTCAGCAGTTCTATATTTATCTGAATGAAAACTATATTGAGTTTGATAAAAGAATTCTGGCTCCTTATTATGAGTTAAGTGACCAGCTCAAAAAAGAGTATGAAAATGTACCTGACTGTAGTAATGAAGAAACACCGTTTACTGTGTTTGTAATTCAGAGTAAGCTGGTGTATCTGAATACTCTTGAAGGAAAAAGATTTATTTCATCAGTACTTCCTCAGATGGCAGCAGTTGCAGAGGAAAGAAAATATTTATTTATTTTCTCAGATGTACAGAAAATCAGCGACGGTGAGCTGAATTCAGTTTTCAACAATCAGATATCTTCAGCATTTCTTCTTGACAATATTGCCGAATTTGCAGGAGAGAGAGGACAGAGGACGATCTTTGGAAATATGGATGTTAAATATCTTAAAGAAGAGTATGCAAGATGTGAACTCGGTGACGGATACTATTATGATGCACAGGCAGATAAACTCCAGAAAACGAAGTTTATTAAAAAGTGAATAATCAGTTTTTCGTACTGATTTAGAAGTGTGTGGATTAATATAGATAACAAAGAAAGAATTTTATAAAAAAATACAGTTATCTTAAAACTGAAAGCAAAAAGACAAACTGGGAGAAATTCAAGGATGGCTGTAAAAAAGTCGGAGAATGGTGTAAGGATTACTGGAAAGTAACTACTATAGTTCTGATAATTGCTGCTATAGTAATAATATGTGTATTTACTTCTTGAGGCTACAATAGAAGTGATTACCAGCGCATTTTCAGGAGGAAATTAGATGATTAATATTACAGCAGATATAATTCACTACATAGGCATGGTGGAATAAATTTATATAGTACTATTGATGAACTTAGTGAAATATTAAGTGAAAATAATGTTACAAAAGCTTACTTAAATGATTCTTGGATTAAGTATATTGTAGACTACATAATGGAATTGTATTTTAAAGTCAATAATAAAAAACTGTTTAAAATGAACACATTAAAAAAATATAGAGGAAAGTTGTTTAATAGAATTACTGTGGATATGCATATGGATAAGTTGCCCTTATTTTTCCGACAGTTTTTTAATAGACTATACTGAAAATGCAAT
>OBID01000478.1_pt1 | contig 16380 bp, 10 predicted proteins | sample 1519781 | NCBI WGS metagenome assembly OBID01 (sample SAMEA3991478, study PRJEB22521) | metagenome | biome: anthropogenic terrestrial biome; feature: sewage plant; material: sludge | place: Sweden | collected 2012-09-26 | reverse complement strand
GGATTGGCCACACCTTCTTTTTCTAATGGATCTGCCTATGGTGATCTCGACAATGATGGGGATCTGGACCTGGTCATAAATAATACCGGCATGCCCTGTTTTGTCTATCGAAATAACGCCATTGAAAAGCAACTGGGCCATTTCTTAAAATTCGAATTAAAGGGGCTCCAGGCAAATACTAAAGCCATTGGCACCCAAATCACTTTATATGTTGATGGCAGAAAGCTATACCAGGAAGTAGAACCAATGAGAGGATTTGAATCCTGCGTAGACCCACGACCCCTGTTTGGACTGGGCCTGATCGAGAACATCGACTCCATAAAAATAGTATGGCCTGATGGGATGACGCAATGGTTAGGGCCTACTGCTGTTAACCAAACCATTATACTGGATCAAAAAGATGAGCCCAACGGGATGGTCCATCAGATGACCACTGCGATCCAGGAGGAGTTGGAGAACATAACAATAAAAGGACTTCAGTTTATACACACGGAAAATGTGTTTAATGATTTTGAAAGAGACCGCTTGTTGTTCAATATGATATCCACCGAAGGTCCTGGCATCGCTGTCGGAGATGTCAATGGTGATCATCTGGACGATATATATGCTGGTAATGCCATGAATGGAACAGGTGTCCTCTTTATACAACAATACAATGGTAGTTTTATACAAAAACGCGTAGCCGATTTTGAAGCGGATGCCGGCTCAGAAGATACTGATGCAGCTTTTTTTGATGCAGACGGTGACCTGGATCTTGATCTGTATGTATGCAGTGGTGGCAACGAAGTGCCCAGGGGATCGAGTCTGCTCGCAGATAGGTTATACATCAATACCGATAGTAAAGGCACGTTCAAAAAATCTCCTCAGATACTGCCCACTTTTAATTTTGAGAGCTCCGCTTGTGTCAAGCCTGCGGACATAGACCACGACGGGGATATCGATCTTTTCGTAGGAATCCGATTGGTACCATTCAATTATGGCATTCCTTGCAATGGGTACATTTTAATCAATGACGGTAAAGGTTTGTTTACGAAACTGGAAGTACCTGCTCTTGATAGACTGGGTATGATCACCGATGCAGGCTGGGCTGACATAGACAATGATAAAGACCTGGATCTCATCATCACCGGAGAGTGGATGCCCATATCCATATTTCAAAATGAGCGAAATCATTTTGAAAATGTGACGGGCCGATGGGGATTAGACTCTACTCAAGGTCTGTGGCAATGTGTACAGATCACCGATATAGACGCAGATGGCGATCAGGATATCTTAGCAGGCAATTGGGGGCTCAATAGCAGAATAAAATCTAGCCCTGCAAAGCCTGTCATCCTGTATATCAATGATTTTGATCAAAACGGCACTGCGGAGCAAATACTGACTACTTTCAATGGAGATGGATCCTATCCGCTCACCTTGAGACAAGACCTTATCATACAATTGCCTTATTTAAAAAAGAAGTATCTCAAATTTGAAAGTTATCGAAATCAGCATATAGAAGATATTTTTTCAGCAGATCAATTAAAAGGCTGCACCAAATTAGTATGTAAAACCACAGCTACCACCCTGTTTAAAAATCTAGGAGATAAGATGGTGCCTATCCAATTGCCTTTTGAAAGTCAGTTATCTCCTGTGTTTGATATTTTGCCCATAGATATCGATGAGGACGGCATGAAAGACATCTTATTGGGAGGAAATTTTAGTAGCGTCAAACCTGAACTTGGCTCGTATATGTCCAACGGTCTGACTTTGCTAAAACAAAACAAACAACATGAATTCATGACAACCAATCATCATGTAAGGGTACCGGAAGCCAGGGGAATAAGGTCTATCACTATTGGTAAAAAACCTTATGTAATCATCGCTAATAATAATGGCCCTATGCAGTTACTTGCGATTAAATCGAATTGAAAAACTTAATTAAAAGGTCTAAGCCCTCTGTATACCTTTTATAGGATGCTAGCCATCACAGCATGCATCTAAACCGATGCTTATTTTAGGCCCCACCATTCCCCTGTGGAATCCCTATCTTTGCATTCCTAAATCAGACCTGACCGTGATTCGAATATTATATATCGCATTCATTTCCATAGCTTTATTTACTTCCTGCAAATCTGACTACCAGCGAATGCTTCAGCATGAGATGGCTACCGGGATTCGACATGATAGTTTGTTTTTAGGCCTCAAGCTAGGTATGACCCGGAAGGATTTTTATACCATCTGTTGGGATCTGAACAAATCCGGCCAAATGACCCAAGGCAATAATAATGTAAGTGCAAGGTATTTCCTCAATGAAGGACTCAAGGCACCTGCCTACCTCGATTTTTACCCTACATTCAATGATGATACGATCAGCGAAATGCCTGCTTTATTTGTCTACAAGGACTGGGCCCCCTGGAATAAATCCTTATCTGCTGATTCTCTTTTAATCGATGTCCATCAATTAGTAGACAAATGGTATGGGCCTGGGTTCATCGAAATAAAAAACAAAGAAAAAGGCAATTTATGGGTCAAAGTGGATGGAAATCGAAGGATCCGATACTTTACAGAATTACCCAATAAAGTCAGGATGATCATCACGGACATGACCAATCCTCCAAAACCCATCCAATAACCTATGCGAACTTTGATCCTGGTCATTGGCAGCGTCTTTTTTATTCTTTCCTGTAAAAAAGCAATCAAATCACCGGAGGCAAAGACCTTGTTTAGACAAGTTCCTGCTAACGTTTCAGGGATAGATTTTGCCAATAATCTACATTACGATCGCAACTTTAATATTTATCGTTATCGGAATTTTTACAATGGGGGTGGTGTCGCGATAGGTGATATTAATAATGATAGTCTACCTGATATTTATTTTACCGGCAATATGGTAAAAAATAAATTATACCTCAACAAAGGCAATTTTGAATTTGAAGACATAACCCTTAAAGCAGGGGTGGCCGGCTCTAAAGCCTGGTCTACCGGTGTCTCTATGGCAGATGTCAATGGTGACGGCTGGCTTGATATCTATGTCTGTAACTCTGGTGATATCAAAGGAGATAACAAAGAAAACGAACTTTTTATCAATCAACAGGACGGTACCTTCAAGGAGATGGCAGCGTCCTACGGTCTCAATGATCGAGGGTACTCTACTCATGCTGCTTTTTTTGATTATGACAAAGACGGTGACCTGGATATGTATCTATTGAATAATTCGTATAAGGCTATCGGCAGTTTTAATCTTCGACAAGATGTACGCGAGATCAGAGATACCCTGGGTGGAGACAAACTTTTTCGCAATGATGCCAATATAGGAATGGATCATTTTACTGATGTGAGTCAGGAAGCTGGCATCTATGGCAGTCTCATCGGCTTTGGCCTGGGAGTCACCGTAGGTGATATCAATATGGATGGCTGGCAGGATATCTATGTGAGCAATGATTTTTTCGAAAGGGACTATCTCTATCTCAATCAGCACGATGGTACTTTCAAAGAAGACCTGACGAACGAAATGCAATGTACCAGTGCGGCCTCCATGGGTGCTGATATGGCGGACATTAACAATGATGGACTGCCGGATATCTTCGTCACCGACATGCTGCCTTCCAGTGAAAAAAGACTCAAGACCAAGACTACATTTGAAGATTGGAACAAGTATCAGTACAATGTACGTAATGGGTATTTCCACCAGTTCATCCGTAATATGCTCCATCTCAATCGTGGTTCCAATACATTTTCGGATATCGGTCGACTCGCCGATGTACATGCCACGGATTGGAGTTGGGGAGCCCTTATGTTTGATATGGATCTCGATGGTCAGAAAGATATCTTTGTAGCCAACGGAATCTACCAGGATCTCACCGACCAGGATTATTTAAGTTTTGTCTCTGATGAAAATACGGTGCGCAATATTGTCAAAGATGACAGCGTAGATTTCAAGCAGCTGATAGATTCTATCCCCAGCGAAGCGGTACCCAACAGCGCATTTCAAAATCAAGGCAATCTCGGATTTAAAGATAAAGCTACAGAATGGGGCCTGGGCATGGCTTCATTCTCCAATGGATCAGCGTACGGTGATCTGGACAATGATGGTGACCTCGATCTGGTGATCAATAATGTCAATATGCCCTGTTTTGTTTTTCAGAATCAAGCCACCACCCTACTCAAACATCATTACCTCAAATTAAAATTTACAGGTTCGGGAAAAAACACCCTTGCTTATGGCGCCGCCGTCAACCTTTGGGCTGGTGGTCAGCGACAATATTTGGAGCATATGCCGATTAGAGGATTTGAATCATCGATGGATCCTGATATGGTATTTGGATTGGGTGACCGGTCAACGATTGACTCCTTAGAAGCTATATTTCCAGATGGCAAAAGTATCATGCTAAAAAATGTTCCGGCTGATCAGACCCTGCACTTATATCAAACCGAAGCCATTGAAAAGGAAATAGTGCCCACTATAATCAATCCATTGTTTTCAATCATCGATATCAAAGGTCTCGACCAACCTCACCAGGAAAATGAGTATTCAGATTTTGATCGGGATCGGCTCATCTACCAAATGATGTCTAATGAAGGACCTAAATTGGCCGTCGGAGATGCCAACAATGACGGGCTCGATGATATCTATTGTGGTGCGGCCAAAGGCCAATCAAAATCCATCTGTATCCAGCAAAAGGATGGCAGCTTTAAAATGTCTGTCCCCGATGCCTTTAAAGGAAATCGGGAAAATGAAGATATGGGTATGGCCTGGATAGATGTGGATGGTGATCATGACCTCGATCTCTATGTCTGTTCCGGAGGTTCTGAAGATCCGGAGGCTTCTTCTAATTTAATGGATCGATTATACATCAATAACTCTGCTGGTGGAAATATAAATTTTACTTTATCACCCCAGGTTTTGCCGACCTTTAAATTTGAGTCGACATCCTGCGTACGCCCTTGCGATATCGATGGGGACGGAGATATGGATTTATTCGTGGGCATGCGATACAAACCTTTTTATTATGGGCTGCCTGTCAATGGATATATGCTCATCAATGACAAAAGCAATTTTACCAACCAGACGAGCACCATCGCTCCTCAACTCACCGGATGCGGCATGATCACAGATGCAACCTGGGCAGATGTAAATAATGACCATTTACCAGATCTTATCCTCTGTGGAGAATATATGCCGATCAAGATATTTATCAATAAAGGAGGAAAATTTATTCAAGAAAATGTGGTCTCGTCAAAAGGCTGGTGGAATACTCTCGCTGCTGTAGATCTCGACGGGGATGGAGATATTGATATCGTCGGTGGCAATCACGGTCTCAACTCCAGGTTTAAAGCATCCCCTACTCAACCCATCAAACTGTATGTCAATGATTTTGACCAAAATGGTACAGTGGAACAAATACTCACCAGCTATCGTGAAAACAAAGAATTTCCATTTGCGCTCAAACATGATCTCATAGCCCAGATGCCGGCAATGAAGAAAAAATATTTAAAATATGCTTCTTTCGCTGGACAGACCATTCAGGATTATTTCCCCCCCAATATTATCAATGCATCTGTCATAGACAGCGTAGATTTTTTACAAACCGCGGTATTCTATAATGATGGTACAGGTCATTTCACTCCCGGGACGCTTCCCATCGAAGCCCAGTTCTCGCCGGTGTATGCAGTCTATTGCGATGATTTTAATCACGATGGCAAGCTCGATATCCTCCTGGGTGGCAATCAATACCGGACCAAACCTGAGACCGGACGCTATGATGCTTCCTATGGACAAGTATTGCTCCAACATGAAAATCATCTTTTTAAGGCACTGTCTATAGCTCATTCCGGCATTAAAATCATCGGAGAAGTCAGGGATATCAAACCTATCCAAATCAAAGGAAAAAAATATATGGTCGTAGCCCGAAACAATTCTACTCCGCTAATCTATTCTTACTGATGAAGTCGTTACATTTCTTTTTAACATCGTCTATCATCCTATTGATGTTTGGCGCTTGTTCCAAACCCACCAATACCTTATTTCGATCTTACGCAAGCGCAGAGAGCGGAATTGATTTTTCGAATACGCTTACTCCTACCGACAGCCTCAATATCATCGAATATCTCTACTATTATAATGGTGGCGGTGTGGCAGTCGGTGATATCAACAATGACGGCAAGCCGGATATCTACCTATCCTCTAACCAACAAAGCAACAAACTTTTTCTCAACACCGGTCACTTAAACTTTAAAAATATCACAGCTTCTTCAGGCACCTCTACTTTACCACATACGACGGGGGCTAAATGGAATACCGGCGTCAGTATGGCTGATGTCAATGGCGACGGCTGGTTGGATATCTATGTATGCCAGGTAGGTGATTATAAATCTATCAAAGGGCGCAATCTCTTATACATCAACAATCACGATCTGACTTTTACAGAGCGGGCGGCTGATTTTGGTCTCGATATTCAATCTTTTTCTACGCAGGCTGCCTGGCTGGACTATGATCGGGATGGAGACCTTGACATGTATTTGCTTTGCCACTCCGTGCACTCTACGGATATGTATAAAGACACCAGCGTGCGCAGAGTAGTAGACCCCTTGCGCGGAGATAGATTGATGCGCAATGATGATGGAATATTCCACAATGTGAGCGAAGCTGCCGGTATTTTAAGCAGTCCGATTGGCTACGGCTTGGGGGTCGCTGTATCTGATTTTAATAATGATGCCTGGCCGGATATATTGATAGGCAATGACTTTCATGAAAATGATTATTTGTATATCAATGATCAGCACGGTGGATTCAGACAAAGCCAAAATGCCTCCTTCAGGCATACCAGTACTTTTTCTATGGGATGTGATATAGCGGATATCAATCGGGATGGACGCATGGACCTCATCAGCCTGGACATGAAACCCGATGATGAAATCGTTTTAAAAAACAGCGTTGGTGCAGATCCTTACGATATCTATCAGTATAAAGTATCCTTTGGGTATCACTACCAGTATCCACGCAACACATTCCAACTCAACCAATATATCGACCAGGCTGGAACCCCATTCTTTAGCGAAGTCGGCCAACAATTAGGTATCTCCCGCACTGATTGGAGTTGGAGTCCATTGCTTGCTGACTTTGACAACAATGGTCTTACGGATATATTTATAGCTAATGGCATAGCCCATCGCCCCAATGACCTGGACTATCTCAAATATTATTCTTCTATCCAAAAGCTTGACACAGCACATGCCGACGCATTGATCAACAGGATGCCGGATGGTCGTGCTAAAAACTTCTTTTTTTCTCAGTCTGCAGGGCTGCAATTTGATGATGTTTCAGCTGCATGGAACCCTGAAGGAAAAGATCTTTCAACGGCTGCGGCTTACGCTGATTTTGACAATGACGGTGACCTCGACATCATCATCAACCGAATCGATCAACCTGCCACCTTACTGGTCAATCAATCTACAGGCAACCATTACCTCAAAGTCCAGCTTTTCGATACTTCCCGCAACAAATATGATATTGGTGCCAGAATCACGGTGTATGCTGCAGGCCAGGTATATGCCAGGGATATATACCCGACCAGAGGATTCCAATCATCCTCCGATTATACCGTACATATAGGCTTAGGGACTGCGGATCATATAGACAGCTTATTGATTCGATGGCCCGAAGGCACTTACTCACTGAAAGAAAATGTCCCGATAGATAGTCTTTTAAAATTTACCCGTCCCAAGTCAAGAAGTATGGCAAAAAGTGATATGACTTTAACTGCTTTACTTACGCCCATTTATAACGGACTTGATTTTATCCACCGGGAAAATTCTTACAATGATTTTGAGCGTGAAAAATTATTGCTGTATAAACTCTCGTCGCAGGGTCCCGGCATCGCTGTTGGGGATATAAATGGAGATGGAAGAGAAGATTTGTGGATCGGAGGCGCTCGGGATCAAAGTGGGATCACATATTTGCAATCAGCCACAGGTCAAATGCTCCCATTACAACAACATGATCTTGAAGCTCATGCAGGATTTGAAGATATCTCAGGACGATGGATCGATGTAGATGCAGATCGGGATCTGGACCTGGTAGTCATCTCCGGGGGATATCAAATCGACAACCCAAATATTCTTTTGGATCGGGTCTATTTTAATGATGGCCATGGCAACCTGACTTATGATGCCGCAGCTATGCCTGCGGTGTCGCATATGAGCAGTTGCATAGCCCCCAATGATATGGATGGGGATGGGGATGTCGACCTGTTTATTGGTGGTCGGGTAGCCCCCTATTACGGGTACAATACAGACTCTTATTTATTGATCAATGATGGCAAGGGACATTTTAGTATCGATCCGGACCCAATCTTTAAAGGTCTGGGGATGGTCACAGATGCGGTATGGTCGTCTGTTGACAATTCACCTCGTAAGGACCTGGTAGTCTGTGGTGAATGGATGCCTATCACTCTACTGAGCCATGATGGCAGTAGATGGAGCAAGAGGACTATCCCTAATACCGAAGGGCTGTGGCAGTCGATATCTTCTGTTGATCTGGATGGGGATGGAGATGAGGATCTGGTAGCGGGCAATATCGGACATAATCATGATCTACGGGCAACTGCGGCTCATCCAGCTCGTATGTACGTAGCTGATTTTGATCAAAACACAACACCTGAGGCAGTGATCTCCTACTACGTGCAGAACCAGGATTATTCCTTTTTCAGCAAAGATGAACTAGCTGGTGAGATGGTCATCCTCAAGAAAAAATATACAGATTATCACAGTTTTGCTCAAAGCCGCCTCGACCAGGTATTTGTCGATCTCGAGAAGAACCCTATCAACAAATCGGTCTCACAGCTTGCGTCTACCATTTTTGAAAACAACGGAAAAGGCCAATATACTGCCCACCCTCTACCCTTCTCAGCCCAGTCTACCATGATATTTTCTATCCTCCCTACCGATGTCAATGGTGATAACCTGACTGATCTTATGCTGGGCGGCAATATCTATGAAGTCACTCCCTCTTTCGGGCGGATGGATGGAGGTTATGGCACTGTCCTGATCAATAAAGGCAAAATGCAATTTGAAGAACTGCCAACCGACCAATCCGGTTTTTTTGTGCCGGGTGCAATTCGAGACATACAGACTATCACTATATCAGGTAAAAAAGCATATTTAGTAACCAGGAATGGAGACCGAGTGATGGTCTTTGAATAAGTGTGATCTGAGGGCATCATGAAATAGAACTTGATGGCCTGCATCCTGCAAAAAGGTGTTTTTGTTATGTTGAATTAGCTTCCTGAAACTTAGTGGTATCCCGAAGTACCACAGCATGTTTTTTGATTTCTTGTACAAACGGATCCTCTTCAAAATCCACTAAAGGATACAGTCGCAAAGACATCTGAGGCAATCTTTCTGCGCATTGAATCATATCTATATTGGCATGTGGGTTTTCAACAAAAGCTGAAGAAAACACAGCAAGATCTAAATCACTATATTCATGAGGTGTGCCTTTGGCGTAGGACCCAAATAACAATATTTTTTCCATAGGAAGTCCATGCCTGGCAGCACTGGTCACCATTTCATTTACAGCTTTTATGATAGTTTGTCTTGCAAGCATGCTCTCAGCGATTTTGCTTTTTCCAACATCTCCAATAAATAGGCTTTGTTGGTATATTTTTTTATGTATTGCTTATAGTCAGGATACCTTCCTTCCAATTGGTACTTTTGAATATCATCTATAAACCTCGCCTGGTCTGCATCCAATACCAATGAAGTATCGGTCAATATATATTTCAATTCATGAATTCTTGGTGGAAAGTTTGCCTGATTTTCTTTTACCCACAAAGCTTTAGCCAACTTCTCTAAGCTCAGGTGTAAACAGAACAGAGCAAATACATAGTCACTCTTTTCAACCATCCAAGTCACTCTATCCCAGTCTTCTGAAGAAGATTCTGTCCAATATTTTATATAATCGTTTTTAGTTAACACCCAAACAAAGATAAACAAATAACAAATGGTCATTCAACTATTGAAAGTCAACTAATAGCAGAAAAAAACGAGCATCTTAAATTCATTGCTTATCTATGTTGGTGAAGTCTTAACTTTAAGACTTCATACTAGATTAACTACGTTACCACATCTCCATGAAAGCCCTATTCAATCCCTGGCACCATGTCTCCCCCGGTAATAAATTATACCTGGAAATCAATGGCATTATCGAGATCCCCAAAGGCACCCGTGCTAAATATGAGCTCGACAAAGACAGCGGCTTGCTCAAGCTGGATCGGGTATTATTCTCATCGGTGTATTATCCGGCCAACTATGGTTTTATACCCCAAAGCTATTGTGATGACAAGGATCCATTGGATATCCTCATTTTGTCCCAGATAGATATAGAACCACTGTGCATCGTACCGGCCAAACCCATCGGAGTCATGCGCATGCTCGACAATGGCGAGGCGGATGACAAAATCATTGCTGTAGCTGCAGGTGACCCCAGTGTCAATCATATCAACGATATCTCCGAGTTACCACCACACTTTATCTCGGAGATGCGCCATTTTTTTGAAGATTATAAAAAACTGGAGAATAAATCCGTCGTCGTCGAAGATTTTCTGGATCGGGAGATGGCGATCCAAATCATCAAGGACAGTTTTAAACTCTACCAGGAGAAATTTGGTATTCCCGCTTAAGATTGCCCATCTGATGATACTTAATTTTACAAGACCCAACTTAATCCCGATTTTATACCTATGAGGCTTTGTGTAGCTCAAATCAGACCAGTCTCCGGTTCTATAGCTCAAAATATCGGGATCCATAAAAAGTGGATCGACCGGGCTATTCAACGTAGTACTGATATCATTATTTTTCCAGAACTATCCATCACCGGATACGAACCGAACCTGGCCCGTGATCTGGCCCTACATCCTGATGATGCCCGGCTAGAGGTATTCCAGCACCTCAGCGACCAATCAAAGATCATCATTGGTGTCGGGGCTCCTATACGGCAAGATCAGGGTATCACCATCAGCTTGATACTTTTTCATCCAAACGCCCCCAGGCAGGTATATACTAAAAAATACATTCACCAGGACGAAGAACCTTTCTTTATCCCCGGACACAATGAATCAGCCTTATTAAACCATCATCCCACCATAGCATTGTCCATCTGTTACGAACTTTCTGTACCTCAGCATGCTGAGGATGCCCATCGACATGGCGCCAATATCTATCTATCCAGCGTAGCTAAAACGGCCCAGGGAATCTTGCGGGCAAATGCCCGCCTGTCAGAAATAGCACAAAAATATAAGATGACGGTGCTGATGTCAAATTGTGTGGGTGTCTGTGATCAGGTTATGACCACCGGAAATTCTGCCGTTTGGGATGATCAGGGCATTATGTTGGCTCAGCTAGATCAGAGCACGGAGGGGTTGCTTATATGGGATACAAAGCTTCAAGAGACCATTTGTTTGGTTGACTAAAAGGCATATAACAATCAAGTAACTCTAAAATATTTGATGTCAAATGAACGAGGATTAGTGGATCTCCGCATAACCAACGAACTGCCGTAACTAACTTCGACTTATCCCTAATTTACCCGCCCAAGTTTCATACTTTTGCACATCCAAACCATAGTCACCAATGAAAAAAACAATCCTTCTTTTCCTTTTTATATCCATCCTATCTGCCACGCTTTTCGCCCAGGAATCCAACCAACGCCCCAGCACCGGCCGTGAAAAAAGAATCGCCTTCATCCAACACGAGCGGTTATTAACCACCAGTCCATACAAGGATCTCCAATGGAGGTTATTAAATCCTGGCAAAATGAGCGGTCGATGCACAGATGTCAAAGGTGTACCGGGTGATAAAAACATCATCTATGCCGGATTTGCTTCCGGTGGATTATGGAGGACGATGGATGCCGGCAAGTCCTGGGAGCCACTGTGGGATCGCCAGGCAACCCAATCAATAGGCGCTATTGGAATCGCACCATCTGATCCCAAAACCATTTACGTAGGCACAGGAGAGGCCAATATCTTCAGAGCATCTCTGGCAGGCATGGGTGTGTTTAAATCTACTGATGGAGGCAATAGCTGGAGACAAATGGGGCTGGAGAATACGGGCACTATCTCACGCATCGTCGTACATCCTACGGATCCCAATATCGTGTACCTGGCAGCTGGCGGCAACGAATGGAGTCGCAACGAAGATCGTGGTGTATATAAATCAACAGACGGCGGCCTCAATTGGAAAAAAATATTGTACCTAGATGACAAGACGGGAGCCAATGATCTGATCATGGATGCTGCAGATCCCAATATCGTCTATGCCAGCCTGTGGACTCGCATTCGCAAAAGATGGAGCGACCCAGTACCAGAGGATGGGGATGATCTCTATAAAACAATTGATGGTGGATCCAGCTGGAAAAAAATGAACAATGGCTTACCCGACACCAAAATCACTGGTCGGATTGGCCTGGCCAATACCGCAGCCAACCCTAATGTATTATACGCCTTCGTAGATAATCATGGAAAAAAAAGGGAACCTAAGCCAGGAGAGCAGGATTCATACAATAGACCTAAGATCGTCGTCATCAATGGCGCAGAAGTGTATAAAAGCAGTGATAAGGGCGAGTCCTGGAAGCTGATGAGCATGCATGATGATTTTATGGAGTTTTTCTCAGGCACCTACGGTTGGGTATTCTCCCAGATCAGGGTGAGCCCTACCGATGAAAACAAAATCTATCTGATGGGATTGGATTTGACTCAAAGCGCGGATGGTGGCAAAACCTGGAAATCCATGACCAAAGGCCCTAAAGGAGCCTGGGGTCATGTACATGGTGATCACCACGCCCTATGGATCGATCCTACAGATGCCAATTATATCATCAATGGCAATGACGGAGGGGTCAATGTAAGCCTCGATGGTGGTGTGACCTGGAAAGATTTTTACCACGAGATCCCTACTACTCAGTTTTACAATGTCACTTACGACAGTCGCAATCCTTATTATATCTATGGTTCTATACAAGACGAAGGCAGTGTGCGGATGCTCAGCACCACCCTTTACAATCCTGCTGACAGAACTTCCGGCACCTTTGACTGGATACCAGGGGGAGAAGGAACCCGCATCGTAGTAGATCCCAAATCACCCAATACGATGTACGCCTCCAGCTATTATGGCCATATCATGAAAGGAAACCTTAAAAGACTGGGCAAGAAAAAAGACAGAGTGTCGATCGATCCACCTGCAGCCGTCATAGGCGAAGAGCCCAGAGGCGAATGGCTGGCAGCGACTTCTATGTCACCCCATGATGGTGCTTTATATCACGGCTTACAATATGTACTCAAGACTACCGATCAGGGTAAAACCTGGCAAAAAATCAGCGACGACCTTTCTCAAAATGACAAAAACAAAATAGGAGCCTTACCCTATCGCATCAATTATCAGGCAATTACAGCGATTACCGAATCACCTTTGGTTAAGGGATTGATCTATGCCGGCACGGATGATGGCAAGATCCATTTTACCACGACAGAAGGCAAAGGCAAGTGGACAGACATTAGTAAAGGTATATTAGCGGATGCAGCCATCAGCTCGATAGAACCCTCTAAATTTGAGGCTGCTACAGTCTACGTGACTGTCAGCGATCGAAGAGAAGACAATATCACAACCTTTGTGTACAAATCCTCAGATTATGGTCGCAACTGGACTCCGCTCAATGCTAATCTGCCCAACTCTTCCGTCAATGTCATCAAGGAGGATCCATTCAATAAAGAGGTGCTTTATATTGGAACAGACATGGGGATTTATATCAGCAAAGACGGAGGCAAAAACTGGCTGGCACTCAATGCCAACCTGCCTTCCTCTGTGTCAGTGCAGGATCTATTCGTTCACCCGGTAACCAAACAACTGGTGATCGCAACCTATGGCAGAGGGGTATGGATATTGGATAATGTTGGGGGATTGTAATCCTAAACCAATAATTTAGGAAAAAGAAGGATCGATAGAACATGGCTTACAGATTCCTATAATCCTAATTCAACAGTTCATCCAACTTAGCTATCAAAGCCTGCCCTCTCAATCCTTTGGCAACCACTTTACCTTCTTTGTCCAGTAAGAAATTTTGAGGAATGCCTTGCACCCCATACATGCCGGCGATCTTACTTTTCCAGCCCATCAAATCGGATACATGTGGCCAGTTGAGCCCATCTTGTGAGATTGCTTCCAGCCATTTATCTTTCTCCTGATCTAAAGACACGCCAAGTATATCGAAACCCTTAGGATTATATTCTGCATAAGCTTTGACCACGTTGGGATTTTCTTGTCTGCATGGACCGCACCAGCTAGCCCAAAAATCGACCAACAATACCTTTCCTTTTAACGAAGAAAGCTTCAACACCTTCCCCTCCGGAGTCATTCCTTCAAACTCTGGTGCACTGGCACCGATAGCAGTTTTTAAAGAAGCATCGACCAGTGTCTTTAATCTTGTACCAAAAAAAGTTTGTTGTACTGCCGGTGTCATCATATTATACAAGCCATTGAGGTCGAGGTCTGCGCCACTGCTGGCAGCCATCAAGCCCAGGTAAGCACTCAGGACTGAAGTAGGATGTTTTTTGGCAAACTCGATATTTTGTTGATTAGTCTCTTTTTCAAGATTCATCAGCAAAGAAGTGATACTGTCTACGGCCTGGACATCTCCTGCTTCATTTGCAGCAGATCCGACTTGCATCAAGGCAGCATATTTTTCCTCCACATTACTATTTGATTTTTTGAGTTCGGCATTGAGCCCATTGGTCTCTGTACCTGTGACGCTTAAGTTTTGAATATCATCTTTAGTGCCTGTGACAGTTATAATGCCTGGCTCAGTAAAAAACTGGATGGCAGACATGCCATCTGGAAACACCAGGCTGGCTAGTCTCGATTCATCGTCATTGATTTTAAAACTAAACTTGCCTCCTTTGATTGAAGTCGTATCTATGATACTGGAGTCTTCATCAAATACTCTATAAAGGGTCATCATGCCATCAGGAAAGTCTTTGACCTCTCCATTCACCAGGATGGAGGCTTTAGAGCTTTCATTTTCTTTACACGAAAAAAATAAAAAAGTGGTTACAGCCACCAATAAAAATGCTTTAACTATATTATTCATTATTGTTTGATTTGTTATGATTGAAATATATCAGTGTAACATAAGGATAAGGTGCGTCGGATAGTCCTGGTGATATTCATTTTACTCACCCCTTTTTTGCGATCATAATGCAGTATAAGAGGAATCTCTCCGCAACTAATTTTTAACGCTCTGCACCGTAATAATATTTGAGCTGTGGCTGCAAACCCTGACTCAGTAATCAAAGTATCGCCAAATCGATCGATCAAAAGTCTAAGGCTCGATGCTTTCATCAACCTGTATCCGCAAGTATAATCACGTACACCTGATATCGGGCGCAAAATTATAAAAATCAGCGCAGCTCCGTAACTTAATATTTTCCGCCACTGTCTGAGGCCATATATCTCCGCACCCGGCCTAAACCGTGATGCGATGATTAAATCCAGCCCCTCTGTCCGGATCAGGGCTTGCATGCTCAATAATTGTGCAGGGTCATGCGTATCATCACCATCCATTATGGCGACCAGGTCACCGGGATCACAGATTAGATTTGCTTTTATAAGTCCATCTTTTAGGGTTACTCCCAGTCCCTGATTTTGCTGATGTTTTACCAGTGTGATCGGTATTTGGGACGCAAATGTTTCGCTGACTTTGATGGTATCATCTTGACTCCCATCATCTACCACGATGAGATGCAAGTTTAATTTTTGTTTTAAATCAATAAATTTTTCAAAGAGCGAAGCAATATTATCTGCTTCATTAAAAGCAGGGATGATGACTTTTATGGACGGATTCATCTAGAGCTCTAAAAATTCCATGACATGATCCACGATCGCTATTCTGGCCTTGCCATCACCAAAAGGATTAAATCCATCCCATTCAGGGTGATCATATGCCCAGTGATAATGTTTGAGTACATCTGTATTGACGAGTTTTCCAATTCCAACTTCGAGCCCTTCGGGCCTCTCCGTGTTCTCTCTGCAAATCAATATTTTTTTCTTAAAAGCAGCACATTCTTCCTGCAAACCGCCGGAGTCACTGATGACAAACTTGGCTTCGCTAATCAGTTTGAGCACCTCATGGTATTCGAGCGGTTCTATCACATTTACTTTTTTGAAAATATGTTTGTAGGATTTTACATTAGGATTGGGATGCATTGGAAATATGATCTCCAGCTCAGGATGTCTATTTGCAAGTTCTTCAATTTCAGTAAATAATTTTTTCATTCTCTCCCCAAAATTCTCTCTTCTGTGCAAAGTCACCAAAACTTTATTGGTATAGGTTATTTCATATTTAGTTGT
>OBID01000476.1_pt1 | contig 16434 bp, 8 predicted proteins | sample 1519781 | NCBI WGS metagenome assembly OBID01 (sample SAMEA3991478, study PRJEB22521) | metagenome | biome: anthropogenic terrestrial biome; feature: sewage plant; material: sludge | place: Sweden | collected 2012-09-26 | reverse complement strand
TTTTTCTCACGCTTTTGGTGGTTATACAAATGCGTCAGTTTTACACCTAATAGAATACATAGTTAAACTTGGCTCTGAAAAATTTTCGCCTCACGCTGCATTTCGAACGTCATGATTTTATTTTATCTTTTTTTTGAATTTTACTTCTTATTCTGCAATTTGTACTGGTGGCAGTAAATGTCACGACGGCTACTCCACCACATGCCGATGGCGCCCCTGAATTGTTATTAAACAACATTACATCCTCCCGAAAAACTAACAGTGCATAACCAGCTTGAAAATTTGGTATTGATGGTTGATTGTGACTGACAAGCAGCTTCAGATTGATTTGCAGGACAATTCAAGATCAGGTCAGCAGTATGCTGAATACAAGGATTAAAATTCTCCAAACTGCGACTATAAACAAAAGAGTTAAAACATGAACCTACAATAAATAGTGCAATCACAAAAGCGGTATGATTTTTTGCTTTCATAACTAGAAATTTATTGCAAAATACTAAACAACAAAGACTTTTTTAATCAGTCCGCACCACTGCAAAACGGATCCATTCGCAGCCAGATTCTGAATGCATCACTAAGTAATAAATCTGATTCTTTAAATGATCAATTGCAATTCGGTTGCCGGATTCTATACTGATAGCTGAAAACCGATTCTTAATTGGATCAAATAACTGCACATTCCGGGTATCTGATAAGGAACTTAAATAGATATTATCAAAAGCCGGATTTGGATACACAAAGGCGTGTGATGCCAATTTTGAATCAGCCTCTTTCGCAGAAACTACTTCATTGATGTTTAAAACAAAATTTATATCTTTAGAACACGAAGTACTCGTCTTTGATACAATGTGCAGCTTTAAATTTGTCTGACTGACTTGATCTATTGGTTCATCCAATACAAGTTGTTGTCCATGAATTTTAAAATAATGATTATCTACTCCCAAAGAATCATAGATAAACTGATACTCTGACTCCAAACTGTCTTTCATTACATTGCTTGTCCAAAATTGTAAAAGCGTATCACCCACTTTTGAATATTTATAAACACTCAATTGGCTGATTTCAATTTTCAAGGAATCGGGAACCGGCTCAAAGACAAAGGGATCTGCATCGTTGCCGATATTACCATTCTCTGTAAATATTAGATGCTGGGGCAGATCTATGATCTTATCCTGGGATGCATCATACAATTTAAAGTGTACTTGGTTTCCACTAATGATGCTGTCGTAAATAACCATATAAGCATAATTGCGATCATTTACGACGCCATCAAAACGTTGCACACCGCGCAACTCACCTCCAATAAAAGCTCCAATCATATCGCGTTCGTCTTTAGACTCCTTACACTGAATTACAGCTACACCTGTCAAAGTCATGGTGTATTCATACAAGGCCGGATCGAAGCTCCAGTTGGGTTGAGATTGGACGGTTATTGTGATTGCCATTACAGCAATCACAATAAACAGTTTGGTCCAAATTTTTGTATGAATCATACAAATTCTTAATAGGTTTTAAAAATTGTCTGTGACTTTTGTTTGTCCGACGTAATTAATTCAAAGATGTATCCGGATGGCACTAAATCCAATTTAGAAACATCGATGTGCTTTAAATTAAATCCTTCATTCAAATCAATTTGCTTAACAAACAAGACCTTTCCCTGGAAGTTACTTATTTTAATAATTGCTGTTGGATCCGCTTGAATTGCATTGTATTCCATGTGTATCTGATCTTCAAAAATATGTGGATATACACTGAATCGTTCTTTGTTTTCTTCTGTAGATAATTTCTCACAAATTGATTTAGGAATTTCAATGAGGTATGGGAAATCTATACTTCCCAATGCATCATTTGATCCAAACATCAATTTATGATTTAAGTTATAACTGACATTTGTTTTCTTGTCAATCAAGTAAGCATCCAGAGATTCTTCCTGATCACCTGCAATGGTAATAAATCCATAATCCTTATCGTACAATTGTTCGAATGGTGCCTTTCCTCTCCATGTTCCTTTTGCATCTTTAAATCCAATGCCATACTGCCCTGCTTTAAATTTTTCTATACATGGATTCAATGCTTCCGAAACAATAGTCATATTGGAAAAATAAGCACTGTGATCTACTTCCCAATAGTCTTCATCTCCGGTCCGCACCGTTAAATCAATTAAATTATCAAACATACCGGCAATAGGAAAGTAGAATGTTTTACTTGGTGTTGCATTGGATTTATACATATATCCTTCTCCGGGTACCAATGTTTTCAAACTACCAACCCAACCTAAGGATACGCCATTATACATTGCAAAATTTGTTTTGCTTTTAATTACATCTCCAATGGCTGGATTTAATCCCCCCAATGCTTGGGCTACAGATTGTTGACGGATGGATATAAAACCTAACCAGGTCCAACCTGTTGTAAGTGTAATTGGTTTTAAAGTCGGATTGGTTACCGTTCCTTTTAATACTAAAGTATCATTTACCGATTTATACAATTTGTACATGGATTCTGGTCGAATGCCATAAGGCGTTCCACCTGAAACCAAAGATCCAGTCCAAAGGGTTCCATTATAATTTGCAAATGCATCTCGATTTTTAATCTGATCACCATTAATTGCAACAGATGCAAGAATTGTTCCTAAATCCAATGGATTGGGTGTGGTTAAAAAGAAACTAAGCCAATTCCAACCTTTCTTGATTGGAAATTCATAAGACACATTGGCATTGGTTTGAAATATTTTTGGATCAATCAATGTTCCAACAATGGAATTGGCTTCAAAGGTCAGATTGGCTGGGACAACAGTAACATCTGAGTAAATTTTTCCACCACTTGCATCCCATACCCTAAAGGTCAATGCTTCTCCGGTTAAAAGGTTGCTGTAAATATTTAGAAACACTCTGTAATTATCAATTTGTGGCACGTATTCCACATTGGCAATTCCGCGTATTTCCTGTCCTACCATAACCATCAATTTGTCATTCACATCGGTAGACCAGACTCCATTGATTTTTACTTGTCCGATGATGCTCATCGTGTTTTCAAATTTGGATGGATCGATGGTCCAATCTGGTTCTTTTGCCTTGACTTTTAGATCAAGACTCAACTTTTCCTTGTAATTAAAATCTGTAAGTAAACCAAGATTGACATTATACTGTCCCAAATTGATCAATGGATCAACTTTAAAATTTACAGGAATCACACTGTTTGGTGCAATCGTACCCGTAGTAGGTGTGACTGTCAACCAGGAAGGGATATCGACAATATCAAATTTTTTAGCTTGTCCACCCCGGTTGTAAATTGCTGAAGAAAATGCAAGATTATCTCCGCGGATTATTGAATAAACCAACAACTGATCTTGCCATACCACTTGATTTTTATCAATATATGCAATCCAGGTTACAGGAGATTCCATCACATTGCCATGTAAATCTTTGATCCCCTCTACTGTAATATCCAGTGTAACATTTTCAATCAATTCCGGTGCTGTGGTTGGCGTTAAAATAATTTGATCATTGTTTACTGAATAATCAAATGCAATGCGTCGAATCGGTCTTTGAATTTTAATTGTAGGTGTAACATTGACCAACGTAGCTCCATTCGGAGTGATTGTATGTTTGACCAAAGCCTGATCAATAAAGGTTTGACTTAATACGTGAATGCCACTTGGATCTTTTGTATATGCTTCAAACGGCAAATACATTTCCAATCCAAGCTCATCACCAATCATCCTGTTTTGCTTGTCGCGTAAAATTTGTTCGCTGGTTCTGGATAAATTCCAAAAGCGGAATTCGTCCATGCCTCCTTTAAAATAATTATTGACGGTTTCAGTTTGAGCAATGGTATATCCTTTTGCACCGAGATACATGCATGCTCCACTCAATTGCCTGAAATTAGTGGCCAACATCGAACTCTCAAACAATCCATCCATGTAAACGGATAAATTGCCTTCCCGTTTCATTACCAATGCCATGTGATGCCAGCTTCCATCAAAATAATTTTTTGTGGTTGCTACAAAATCTACTTTATTGTGTTTGACGTGGATCATACCTGCTGCATCTTTTTCAATATTCCAGGATACCAATGAATCCGATTGCAAACCATCTCCGGTCCCATTTGAAAACAAACTGGCTACTCCTGCTTGATTGGATTTAAACCAAAACTCCAATGTAAAATCCATCTCATCGGTGATGGCAATATTGGCGGTGCTTGCTTTCGCATAAGCAGTTGCTGCAGTAAAATCAGCAGCAAATCCATTGGGTGAAATTTGCCATGTTGGACCATTGATGATTGCATCTCTACGTTTTAAATGTTCGACTGATAAATTACCACTCGCCTCATCCATTCTCCAGTTGAATAACAATCCTGCTTCTGTACCTGCCAGCAACTTGGATTTATAAAGTGAAAATTCTGCCAAAGAACGTGCCTTACTCCAAATTCGCAATTCATGAATGTTACCTTTAAATGGATATACCGGTTGCGTTGCTACACTGTTTTTTCCGATAATCATGTTGGAAGATCCAATATACTTGGCAAGAATGCTGGTAGCTCCTGTATTAATAACTGTTGCCGTTGTTGCAGCATCTGCAAGGTACATTGTAGCAGTTTCCGTTTTGTAATTATAACTTAAAGCAATAAAATGCCAATTAAAATCATTAATTGCTGTTGTTGATGTTACGGTCGAATTATTTATCGTGAATACCAATTTATTATTTGCATCAAATGAAAGTGAAATGCGTTCATTGACATCTACTCCCTGAGATAATATAATTTGTTGCCCCAAAGAAGCTCGTTTTATAGACAATTCAATAGTAAAATCACGATTGTCTAAAGGCACTCCTCCATTGATAGTCATGCAATCATCAATCCCATCAAACAATAGAGAAGTCGCATGATCAACATCGGTTCCATTTACAATTCCTCTGATATCAAAATTAAATGCTGGATTAATAGATCCCAAATCGATAGGTTCATTAAACTTTATAGAGATCTCATCGTTGGGTGATAAAATTCCATCTGCAGGTGATGGTGCACCAAAAGCATGGGGATTGATGCGATCAATGATTCCTGAATGGGTTTCGGATACTTTTTCCGCTAAAGCACAATTAGAAACCACTCGTAAATCATAAGCTCCATCAGTAAGTTGTGATACGTCCCAATCGTACAAAGTAAACGGAGTGTTTTGTGGAATAGGTTTAGCATTTGGATCGCCTAATCCTGTTGTGTCTTTATAAAATGTTTCCAATCCAATCCAATTGGGTGAACTGGATGGTTTATAATCAAATCGCAAATTTTCAAGATCAAAGAAGTTGATGTTATAATCTACAATTGCAACCGGCATGGTATCATGAAATGAATTATTTAATACCCATTGATCTTCAGGATAAGCCAGACTTGTTTTAGAACAAGAAGGTAAAAAGTGGGCAGACAGATAGACAGAATCTACAATATCTGTATTAAATCCTGCACCTCCTGTATATTGACATTGTGAATGGATTGTAACTAAAATATTATCATAATCATAAACTGCACCTGGACCTTTTCTTATGGTCAGAACTTTGTTGATCGAAGTACCCCCTGGAATGATCACATTCTGAAACGGAAATCCTTCGATTGCTACAATGGCACCAAATGGATTGGTAGCTCCTACCACATCCACCGTAAATCCATTTATAAAACCAATCTCTGATTCATTGCCTAATGTAAGATTAAATACGGCTGGTTCATCCACCGGAATATTGGTTTGAATGGTTGGACTGGCACTGATGGAGGGCTTGTCAATTTGCAGAGTTCTTTCACTGACTATAGTACCCGGATTGTAATAGATTGTTTTAGTTTCAGGTTCATGTGGACAAGAAGTAGCTCCTCCTGCTTTGTTTTTAAAAATTGGACCCCATCCTAAAATAGAAGGGAACACATCTACTGAATAAAAATCACCAATGTCCGGATCGTCTAATTTATAGGAAACTGTTTCTGAACTGTCTTCGTCATGTGTCCAGTCTCTGCCACTAGTAAATTTCATTTCAATGCCTTTTTCAAAACCAACTCCATTGTTGCTGATTTTTCCTTTTACTTCCAACAGTAAATTGGCAGTAGTTGCATATTCTACGGATTGTGTATAGGAACTAGCCGTTTGATGACTCATGGAGGATGTAATGGAAGTTCCACCAGTCAGAGTATAATTAGTAGGTGAACCTAGACTCGCAAACTTATCTTCAATTCGTTGTTTCAGTGCAAGATACGTTTGAAACTCTTCAAATATTTCTGCGAGGGCAATTCCAGTTCCAGTAGTTATGGCAAATGTAGCATACCCTGCAAATGCAGTACCCGGAACCGGTATGGCTATCAATCCGTAAGCAATCACAATGCCACCCAAACCATTTGCAACAATTAATGAGTAATAAGCGGCTTTAACTTCTGAATATTCATCATCCAGATTATCCAGCTCAATTTGTTTTAAACTATCAATTGCGGTTTGATTTTTAATATTCACTTTTTCCCATTCATTCAATCGGATGGCTTCGGTCCAAAGACGAATTTGATTGTTTATTAGTCTTACAGAATCACCATTCAAACTATCTATTAAGTTGATGGCACTGTATTTATAACTAGGACCATCTAAATCTGCATATTCTCCGGTATAGGGTGTTTGGGTAGATGCCAAAACACCAAAGGCTTTATCATCGTTATTTTTTCCATAATTCGCATGTCCTATGGGTAATTTACTCAAATATTTAGGATTGCTCTGCAACATTAAATTGCGTAAAACTTGCAAATTTGGAATCGTGAAATTTTTAATATCGTATTCATTAAAAATAAATTGAGTTTGATAACCACCGGGTACCACAGACAATCCATATTTTTTTGCGAATGAAAAAGCACCACCGGGTTGCGATGAACTGCCACCTATGCATTGGACATCTGTACAGAGTCCATCCGGAATAATTGCTAATTCTTCAGCAACACCAAATTGGAGATTTTTCGATTTTCCAATATACAGATCACTATTTGCACCGGGTGAAATTACAGTACCTCCATAAGTCGACCACTCCCGAGTGTTGGTTGTAACTACAGATTGTGTGCCATTATTTCCTCCACCGATTTCAGCTTTAAATCCAGCAGAGACATTAGACTCTACATCGGTTTCCAACAATACTCCAAAACCCGCTGTAAATTTTGCTCCAACATAAATATAGTCTTTGGTATGAACTGCTGCTCCAAGATTCCATTTCCAGGAAGTCATTTCAGATTTTGTCGAACCAACAGATCGGGTTGCTGTACTTGCAGATCCTGGGGGATCTCGTAATATATATTCTGGAACTTGAGGACCAAAGGTCACAAATTGTGCACCATTTGATTGTGTTCCTAACAAATAACCATGAAACGTTGCATCTCCTCCTGTAGGAATCATTCCTACTGGAACCGGCAACCAAGGAATTGAAGTACCGCCACTGGTAATTAAATTTATTTCAAATTTCCGTGTATAACTGTATTCAGGAATGGATAAATTTTCAATAAAATTGGGTATGCCTGGTTTAAAAGTATAGATCAAAGTCTTTAAACTATCTAAGGTATTTACTTCAGATAAATCCAATTCAACTTTTGGTATATGAGACAATTCATTATCAAATTTAAGTGTTCCATCCGTTGTTGGCACACTGTCTATTTTATATGGTAAAATATCAAAGTTGGTATAAGATTCATACACTTTGATCAAACATCTGTATTGAAAATTTTCATCTCCTTGATGAAAAACGGGCCAGCGAAATGGATCCGTGCGCAAATTGCGAGTCGTAGTAACCATGGTTACATTGTTGGTGTGCGTATATACCGAATCTCCAATAAATGGACTTAAACCGTCCTTATCATAAACTGCAATTTCTGGATTCACCCGATAGATATAATCAAGTTGCCTGTGAAACTGAATCGAATCAACACTTACTACCCCACCTTGCGTATTAAACACGGTATCATACTTTGTGGTAAGTATGGGTGTACCCGAAAGATCCAATAAACTCAATACTCCAAAATTAATAGTCGGGTTATTCAAAATCTGAACACTGGGTACATATTTCAAAGGGGGAATAAATGTTATAAACTCACCGGTAAGTGGATCTGTAATGATGGTATCTTTTGAACAACCACCACCTTGTTGAGAAGTTAAAATTATTTTTGCTATTCCAATATTATTTTTAGACTTACCAAGTCCGGGAATTTTAGAAGCTTCACGTAATCCACCCACTACTCGACCAACTACTTTAATTAAAGTAGAATCGATGAAACTGATTCCAGCCAAATCATCCTGAAAATTATATTTACCTGTGGCAGGAAATCTGTTTACCGAATAAATATGTCCGGGTTGTTCCGCTTGAATAAAATGTTCACCAATCGGAACTTGAACATCAAATGCTCCGGTAGGATCTGTTTTTGCAGCTGTACCATTTACGATCAATAAATCTCCATCAATTTTTATGAATGCATCACCTACTCCACATGTTGTATTCAGATAATTTAATGTTCCTTGAACACGGAATGAAGATTTATCTGTGAAATTTATATTGTTGTGGACTGAAGCTCCATCACCAATAAATAACGCCGTTGTAGAGGGATTAAACTCATGGGTAAGATAACTGGGAGTTAATACAAATACTTCTCCGGCATTGTTGTAAGGTATTACAATGGTATAATTACCCGATAGATCTGTATATCCGGCAGAGCTTAATTGAGATGTTGTCGGAACTGTATTTGACCAAGAAACCGAACCAGAAAAAATTGCATGATTTTTATTAAATAAATTTCCATTTTTTGATCCATCGTAAGCATAGTTGCCAAGGCCTTCATTCATTCTTAAATATAGGGCGATTCCAGGTTCACCTCCTGAAATGATGCGGGCAAAATCCTGTGCTATCTTTTGCTTTGTCTTTGACATATTCCAGATTCGAAGTTCATCCAAATTCCCCATCAAACCATTCCCAATGGTCAGGTTGTTACTGGTTTCATTGATATCGACCGTGGGCAAAAAGCTTGCGGGTACTGCCTGAGATGCTATTCTGAGTCCATTGACAAATAGTTGCAAACTGTCATTGGTCACTTGAGCTAAAATATGACTGTAATTATTTATTGGAATATTTGAACTTGAAATATTTAAAGTTGAACTAATTGCTGGGCTCTCATAAATTATCAATCTATATTGATTGGATGCTTGAATGAATTTTAAACTGAAGCAATTTACTTTCTCAAAAATGGTAAAATTTGCAGCATACGAAGTCGGTCGAATCCAGGTTTCAAGAATTAAATTCGAACCAAATGCAAGCGATGGACTGTTTGGTATCACTAGATTGCCACCTGCAAAAAGTAAACTTTTTCCATTATTTCCAGATGTATTTTCAGAAGAAATTTTAACGTCTTTTACTGCGATGCCCCCAGAGTATGTGACTTGTCCGGTAACAGTTCCTGTTTTAGTACGAAATCCAATGGATTCAGAAGTATTAGAATACACAGTGGTCGCTTCACACAAACCTTCAGCTTGTATGCGGTATTCATACAATACACCTGCTTCTGAAAATTGATCTACATAAATGTTGGAACCACTATTTTCAGATGCCAATAACGAAAACGAATCCAGGCTTCCCAGAATTCTTCTATAAATTTTATGCTTATTAATAATATTTTCATTTCCATTCGTCCATTCCAATTGAATTTTATCTGTAAAATATCCTTTGGAAGCTTGCAACGCGTTAGCTCCATAAGTTTGTTCAAGCATAGGGGTTAACATAGCAGACGCAAACTTAGTTCCATTGCCTGTTGGGTAGCAAGCTGATTTTGCTTTAATTTTATATTTATAGGTTACACACAAATTGACATCTAAATCTATGTACATGGTGGTATTGGCGGGGACTTCTATCAACAATGCGGCACCTCCGCCGGTGAAGGTTCGCTCCAAAATAAATCCGGATTCATTACTCGAATTATCAACCCAATTGACTTTTATTTTGTTGGTGTCTGCCATTGCTGTTACTCCGGTAGGCTCATTAGGAATTCCAGCAGCATTACCTGGCGGACTGATTGTTCCTGAATAGGTAGTTGACCAATCGCCACAGGTATTTTTTGCTATAAGTCTATAATAATAATTTAGATTAGTAGATACTGCAGCATCTAAATAGGATCTGCTTCCACCAGCGATTGTGCTGGATAATATACTGAATCCGGAATTTGGTGCAGTACTTCGTTCTAATTGAAAATTAACCGGATTCGATCCAGGCCATTGCCATTGCACTAAAATTTTTCCATCACATCGGTCGGTTGAGGCTGAAACATTTGTAGGAGGATCTAATGGTCCAATCACCCTTCCGTCAACTGGTGGATCGGTATACCCAGAGTAATTATCTATATAATTATTAGGTTGGAACAACGCTCTTACTTTATAAGAATAAGTCACTCCTTTAACAGCAGTAAAGTCATCGTAATATCCATTTTTTCCACCATCTCCTAAAAAGTTATTATTCCTATAAACATAAACTCTCCAATCTCCAGTTGGGCAAGGATTACTTGCAGGATTTGTCCAAGCTACCCTTACCTTCTCGCAATAATCATCAAAGGATGCAGACAAAGCAGTCGGTGCATTGATCGAAGTGGTTGCAGCAGTTTTTTCCCAATTTGAAATACTTACATCGCTATCGCCACCTCCACCATGCCAAAAACCATTGATCCGCATTGTAACATTGGTTCCCATTAAATCTGCAGGCAAATTGTAAATCCGAATCTTCATTTTAACCAGATCGTTATTACTAAACTCAACATAGAAAAAAGTCCAGGTCGTTGGACTATTTATATGATAAATGAAAGGGGTGCCGTCCGTATTGTCAGAACAACAATGACCATCAATATTATAATTATCATCATTCGCCCATGCTAGTACTTGTTCGTAATCGCCATTGGATTTTTTGTAATATAAATACATCCATTCCATCCAATCATTTATGCCATCCTTATTGTAATAAAGTATATTTACTTCCATGTATCCTCCACACGTATTGTAGGATACATCCCAGTCACCAGAACCAAATTCAGTTGCTTTCACTTCTGAAAATGATACTAAAAAGAAAAGGCTCATTAAATAAAAACTAAGCCTGGAAATTAAATGATTCATACGTTTTCGTTTTGAAATGAGAAATTGATTTGCTTGTAAATAAATGGGAACCCATGGCAAAAAAACTAAATGAATTCGTCATTAAAAGATTCGCTGTTGAAACAACCGGTTCACTTGTTTGAATAGGTGTCAGACTAATTGATCGTATAATCAATAGAGATGATTTTGAACTCCATGACATTGGAGTTGCTTGCTTCGATCGACTATTAATAAGTCCAACCAAAAGAAGTGATATGCACTTACTTTGCTTCATCGGTTTTTGAGCCTGGTTTTGGGTTACAGGTCCCAGCTTCGATGCAAAGGAAAACTATTGTTACTTATTTAACAAATTTTATATTGTATATTTTAAAAATAATGATATATTAATTTTTAATTAATATTAATATCCAATTATATGTTTGTAATATTACGATTTAATCAAATATGATAACAATTGTAGAAAAGCACCTTCTGCCTTGAGTCTGTACCCCTATACATTATAAAAATTCATAGGTAGGCTCGATCAAAACACCTATGTTTTATCAATGAAGTATTTCGGTTATAAGGGTGACTATTCTTTGAGGGAACTATAACGCTTGTATTCAGCTTATTGCAATAAAACAAACTGAATAAATACGTTGTGGGGCAGACTAATTCAATTTACTCTTTAATCCAATTGACAATCGGATCACACAATGGACTTTCACGGTGGGCTATCATTCCAGCCCATTGTCCGTTTTTATCAATTAAGAATTTTTGAAAATTCCACTTGACCGGGGCATCTTGTACCCCATTTTCTTCTTTCGTGGTTAACCATTTATATAAAGGGTCTATATGTTCTCCACTTACTGAAATTTTGGACATCATTTGAAAAGATACTCCATAGTTTTTACTGCAAAATTCTTTGATCTCCGTATTACTGCCGGGCTCCTGTTCCCCAAAATCATTTGAAGGAAAGCCAATAATTGTAAATTGTTCACCGCCATACATCGTATACAGTTCTTCAAGTTCTTTGTATTGATGGGTATAGCCACACAAGGAAGCTGTATTTACAATAAGTACTTTTTTGCCTTTGAGTGTATTAAAATCAAATTCCTGGCCGTCAATGGTAAGCGCTTTAAAATCATAAAGTGTTTTTAGATTCATTTGTTGGGAATAGGATTGGTTAAGAAATAAAAAACCACAAGCAAAAAGTAAAATGTGTTTCATTTTTTAAAAACATTAAATTGTGTAAATCAGAAGCCTTACAAACTAAACACGAGTGTCTTGTTAAAGTTTTTAAACTTAAAAATGAATCGCTCTGTAAATTTGAAAATTGGAATTAAAAATTAATACATTTTATTTCGCTGCTCCAGGACTGCTTCATTTTCCAGGTACTCATCAAAATTCATCAGTTTATCAATACAGCCATTGGGTGTGATTTCAATAATCCGGTTACACACAGTTTGTAAAAAAGTATGATCGTGAGAATTGATCAACACAATGCCATTAAATGCTACCATGTTTTCATTGAATGCCTGGATGCTTTCCAAATCCAGGTGATTGGTGGGTTCATCCAATAACAAGACATTGGGATTTTGCAACATCATCATGCTGAGCATAGAACGCACTTTCTCACCACCACTCAAAACTTTGCATTTCTTCATGACTTCATCGCCACTAAAAAGCATTCTACCGAGATAGCCTCTTAAAAACACTTCATCTACATCGGTATAACTTGCAGGAACATACTGACGCAACCAATCCATCAAGTTCAATTCGTTTTGAAAATGCTCACTGATATCCAATGGAAGATATGCCTTGGATATCGTGGTGCCCCAACTGTAGCTTCCTTCCGGAGCTTCCTTGGTGCCTGACAATACATCAAAAAAGTGATGGATGGCATTTTGGTTCTTGCTGATAATAGCTACCTTATCACCCTTGTTTAACACAAAAGAAATATCCTTGTAATATACCTGCCCATCTACCACGGCGCCAAGATGTTGTACATTCAGAATTTGATCTCCAACTTCCCGTTCCGGTTTGAAAACAATGCCCGGATATTTTCTGGACGAAGGATGAATCTGTTCGATGTTTAATTTTTCTAATGCTTTCTTCCGGGACGTTGCCTGTTTACTTTTTGATGCATTAGCAGAAAATCGGGCAATAAAATCCATCAACTCCTTTCTGCGATCTTCGACTTTTTTATTCTTATCTGATAGTTGTCTCGCAGCCAATTGGCTGGACTCGTACCAGAAACTGTAATTCCCAGTATACACCGCAATTTTTTGACGGTCCACATCGGCAACGTGCGTACAAACTGCATCTAAAAAGTGCCGATCGTGACTTACAACCACCACAATGTTTTCATAATCTGCTAAAAAGTTTTCCAGCCATTTGATGGTATCAACGTCCAATCCATTGGTAGGCTCATCCAACAACAAAATATCAGGATTCCCAAATAAAGCTTGTGCCAATAACACACGCACTTTCAGATTAGACGCCACTTCACTCATTGAGTTGGAATGCATTGTTTCCGGAACTCCCAACGAACTCAATAACGTTGCAGCTTCACTTTCTGCTTCATACCCTCCGATTTCACCAAACTCTTCTTCCAGATGAGCTGCCTTGTTTCCATCTTCTTCACTAAAATCTGGTTTTGCATACAATGCTTCCCGCTCCAAAATCAAATTCCATAATTTTTTATGGCCCATGAATACCGTATTCAATACAGAATGATTATCAAACTCAAACTGGTTTTGTTTGAGTACTGCCAATCGCTCTCCAGGAGAAATATCTACGCTTCCTTTATTGGGAAATAATTCTCCGCTGAGAATTTTAAGAAAGGTACTTTTACCTGCACCATTGGCACCAATGATCCCATAACAATTTCCTTTGGTAAAACTGATGCTGACTTCATCAAATAAAATTCGTTTTCCATAAGCCAGGCTGACATTCGTAGTGCTGATCATTTTGCTGAAATATTTGTTTTTTCTAAAAAAATAAAATGGATTAAAAAATAATTTACACTAACAATTGAATTTCTTTTTTTACTGCAGAAAGTGCCTTATCTAAGATCGGGGTTGTTTTTTGATGTAAATGGGTGATTAAAACATCTTTAGAGGTATTTAAATCTGTTGATATTAATTCATGACCTGTCCGATCAATTTCATTTAAAATTTCTTCTTTGGTCCATACCACTATTTCCCAAAGTTTTTCACTGACGTATAATTGTTGCACCAAATTGTGTTCAAACTCTTGTTGAATCCCCATAGAAAGCAATTCACAATATTCCGCTGGCTTTGATCCGGAAATTGGAAATCGAAGTACCAGGTTTGTGATTTTTAATCGCTCAAGAAATAGGGTAATGCGTTCATAAGCCTGCAATTTTAATGGCAAGCTGGTCTGATACCGCTCTTTATTTTGAAGGGTGTATAGTTTAATGCGCTCCTGCTCAAAATACTGTTTAAGTAAGAAATAGACCGTCAGAAAAACTACGGTTGATGGGAGGGTGTACTTCAAAACTTCAAAAAAATCATTCATTCCTATCAAATTGGCTGCAAATTTAATCAATTACAAGAGCTGGCTTTAATCCGTTTGTAAAGAACCAAAAGCCTTAACTTTGTGTTTAAATATTAAATACCTGTTTATGCAGACTGAAACCATCCTTGAAGCGCCCTTATCCATATCAGATGCCGCTATCAAACAATTGGAGCGCATCAAAAATGAGCAACAAATACCTGATAGTCATGGACTTAGAGTAGGTGTAAAAGGCGGAGGCTGTTCCGGCTTTAGCTATGTTATGGGATTTGACCTGGCTCAGGAAAAAGATCAAATTTTTGAAATAGGTGGTTTCAAAGTTTTAATGGATAAGGCACATTCTCTTTATTTGGTCGGAATGCAAATTGACTGGGTAGAAGGTCTTAATAACCGTGGATTTACATTTGTTAACCCAAATGCAAAAGATACCTGTGGCTGTGGGCAATCCTTTTCAGCCTAAGCCGACTCAAACCCAAATGAAAGATTTATTTGATTTATTAGCACGGGCGATGATCGCAACGATCTCCCTTTTTGAAGCTTTTACTTCCGTATGGTTTATGCATCGTACCAAAGAAACCATGTTGGAATATGGACTTACCTGGAATCCTGACTTGCTGATCTACAGCACTGCCCTGGCCTTAGCGGTTGGAGGCATTTTCCTGTTGATAGGATACCGTCCTGCTTTAGCGGTTACTTTATTATTGCTCTATTGGGTCCCGGTTACCTTTATTGTGTACTCATTTTGGGATGATCCTCGTCATATACGCAATGTACAAGCGATCCACTTTATGAAAAATATTGCATTTATTGGTGGAATGATCCACGTATTAGTTTATGGCACCGGTAAATACAGCGTGCGTCGCTTTTTTGGCGTAACCAAATTACCAAAAGAGAAATGGTGATTCGTTTTTATTTCAGAGCTATTCAACAGCTTCCAAAAGCTTGGTTCCGATGTTTAGTTTTTATTTTTGTTATTGTTGCGACGCACTCCGCATCTGCCCAATCGTTGGGTAGTTTCCGTTTCGATACTGTAAAAATTCCGGATTGGCCTGCGATCCATTCGTTTGCTTATGCGGTTATGCCTCCCCATGTATTAATGATTGGAGGACGAAAAGATGGTATCCACGATAAAAAAACTGGCTTTGAAATTACTTCCAATAATTCATCCATGTATTTATGGAATACCCAAACCAATCAAATCATTGAACAAAATTTAGATGGACTTCCGATTGAATTGTTTGATTTTCTTTCTGCTTCCAATGCTGAATTTGTGCAAGACAGTTCTTACCTCTACCTGATGGGAGGATATGCGCAATCAGTGCTGGGTGAATTCAAAACCTATCCTGTATTTGCACGAATTGATTTAAAAAATATCATATCAAGCATTCTCACAAAACAAGATATCAGCAATTCGATTAAATACAGAGTCGATGATACCTTTGCAATCGCCGGGGGTCAGCTTCGCATCCTGGATTCTATATTTTATTTAGTTGGGGGTCATTATTTTTCTGGAAAGTACAACGATGATGCGAGTAAAACAGTGCAACGTTATACCGATGCCTATCGAATGTTTACCATCCGCAATACTACCGACACTTTTTACATCAATACGCTTGCAGAAATTCGTAATGACTTTAATTTTCATCGCCGGGATTTTAATTTAAATCCCATCATCGATGGACAAGGGAATAAAAAATTGATGGTCTTCTCAGGGGTATTCCAATACAACATCAATCGACCTTTTTTAAATACGGCTCTTATTGATCGCACGACTTATGAGGAACGTTTTGATTTTG
>OBID01000474.1_pt1 | contig 16464 bp, 10 predicted proteins | sample 1519781 | NCBI WGS metagenome assembly OBID01 (sample SAMEA3991478, study PRJEB22521) | metagenome | biome: anthropogenic terrestrial biome; feature: sewage plant; material: sludge | place: Sweden | collected 2012-09-26 | reverse complement strand
CGTAGTATTATACATTCATTACCTTTAAACCCAGTAAGATAAATCGACTCGCCTGTACAGTTTTTCATTGATTTCAGCTTTTTTCCATCCAATGAATAAAATTCGAGGTTTAAAGTATATTTTCTACCATCAAGCGAATATAATCTAAAAAAACCATTTGTTGGGTTTGGGGACACAAAAAAGTTTGTTTTTTGATTATTTGTGATTATGCTACCTGAAATCTTATTAGAATATTCTGCCATTTGATCGTTGTCAATGTAGCGATTATAGTACATATTGAGAAAAGCTCTTAATATGCCTGTATAATCTTCAAAAGAAGTAGATGCTAGTTCCTCCAAATATTCAATTAATGAATCAGGAAAATTATAAAGGTCATAGTCTACTGATTGTAAAGAATCCAAATATTCAGTTGCCAATTCAAGAATACCTTTGTCAACCAATTCTGCCGAATCTGCTATACTTAAGCCTCCTAAATAAGTGAGTAGGGTATCTAAATATAACTTATGCCAGTAATTTTGAATTATAGTAAGCTCTTCCGCTTTAGGATTGGTTCTTGATAGCCAAGTCTCGAAACTTTCCTCATTCATTTCTAATGAATCTGAATGTTGCATTGCAGATAAAACACATAATTCCATACCCACTTTATAATCTGCAATTTGTTCTTGCATTATCTTTCTCATACTATCAGAAGCGTATTGCATAGCAGTGGTCAGCAATTGTCGCATAGAATCGAAAGTCGTCCATGTAGCATGATTTTCATCATCATCGTATGTTTCTTCTTCAGCAGGGTTACCACTTGTTACAGTTGTGGGAGAAAGTGTATCTTTACAGCCAGCTCTATTGGCTGCCGCATTGCCACTTTTAAATTGATATTCGCAAGTGATATGAGTCTTGGGGTCAAGTGTAAAGCGATAGTTTGTAATTTCACTAGTTCTTATAGAAACAAAACGATAGTTAGAAATAGTATCGGCACGTTTGTTTCCAGATGCAGTACTCGGGTTGCCCCAACTTGGCTTTATAGGAATATTTGAACCCGAAGTATTATTGTCATAAACACATTCATCTGTATTTTTCCATGTGTTACAAATTGCATTTGTCAATGATTGATCGCCAGGAATTTTCAAAGTGCTTTGATAAAAATAATTCTCTTCAAATTGTTGCGTGGTAGTCGGAGCTTTAATTATCAATTGTTTTCTAAAATTATTTGAATGCCACAATCCATAACTTTCCATCTCTTGATCAACTTCTCCATCAATCCAGTTATGTTTGACACTTGCATACATACATCTATTACGAATCGCTATATCGCAATTGATAAACCTACTATCTTGAATTCTTAAACCATTTAGGCCTTGCTTGTATGTTCCATCTGTCTCTTTATTGATACCTCTTCCCATGTTTTCAATGATAGATCCATTTTTAATCAAGACAGAACCAGCCATTGACTTTATTCCGGTAATTAAATTATTTCTTGTACTTTTAGTCAACGTGCTTTTGTCTAATGTAATAGATGCACCTTCTATTTGGATTTGAGTATTAAAACAATCTTCTGGAACCACTAACGTACTACCATTTCGAATTACAATTCCCCCAACTTCATCAAATGAACTAAAATTCTTTTGTCCCTTATCTTTTACATTAATCATCTTAAAATTATTCTGCATGTTACTACTGTCTATCAGAATGCCGCCAGAACCATTTGGTGCTTGAATTCCATTATTGGAAAACTCTATTTTTGATCCAGATCTAACATGCAAAAAACCTCTGGGATTTATAGATGGGCCACCTCCAAGTGGTGGTGGAATTGATTTAGCATTACCTCCTAAAATATAAATACCATCCCAATTTCCTATTAGATCTGTACAGGCTGTATCAATCAAGCCTTTTGTAATTGTCGAATTTACTAAAGTTAATGATCCAAAAGGTGTAATTGTGATTTTAGAACCGGGACACATTTTTTTTACCACGTTTGTCCAAGTCGTAGCGCTTGAAATTAAAATATTGCCAGTGCAAAAACTGGTATCATATTCACAATTGGTAATATAGGCTTCAAGGTTTTCATCTATTTCTCTGTGCATGGCAGAAAATTGGCCTTGTGTAAATGAATTCCAACAAGATCTTGAATATCCATCTGCCATTAGGTTTTTGAATGGAATTTTCCAAGGTAAAGTACCATTACCACATCCATCCCTAATTGATGGAGTTAAAGTACCTAATTGAGTACAATTATTCACCCATTTCGTTCCATCTACAGTACCATCACGATCAGCATCCATTCTTATTGGATCTGCGTCGGTATCACTAATTCTGTCCCCTTTAATTGCCGAGCCTCCTTTGCATTCCCAAGTCGTACTGTCTAAAAGGATATTAAAAGCCGAAGTATGCCAAAGAGATAAGACATGCCCAATTTCATGTGCAAGAACTTTGGCATCAAGGATAGAATAAACATATTTATTAATGGTATCCTGTTGTCCATATCCAAAGCCGTCGCTATTATTAAAGCTCTGCTGAAATATAAATACATTGATTGCATTTTCTACATAATTAAACGGAGGCCATGTTTTGCCCTTACCGTTTTGATCAATAATTGCACTGTCTACATTATTCACTGCTGTAATAACTTTTATAGAATCATGATCTTGAACATTTACACATTCGTCAACAAGATGAAATTGAATATTACCAGGTAGATAATATTTGTTTAAATCACCTAGTAGGTTTCTAATAAGTTCATCAGCTGGCACATTGATTGGGTTATGAGTATTGTTAAAATAATGAAATTTAATTTTCATGCATTTTGGATCTGTCAATTCTAAGCCTTCATAAGGCTCAGGAGCATGGGATTCATCTTCAATCATTGGACACAAAGATTGGGCATAGGCAATACGATTGCTAAAAACCAATAAAACAATAAATAGAATTGCCTTAAATATTAACAGTAATTGATTTAATATAAAGTGTTTCATTTTTATGTAATTTATAAGTTAAAAATTCAAATAAAGTCTAATTGCATACATGAATCACGTATGCATTTTTAATTTTCATAAAGTCAAAGCAAAATTTTTTAGGCAAACTTAAATGATGCAGAATTTAATAAACCTATTTCAATAGGATTGCATTCTACATTCGGCTTAATTCTTTCTGTTAAGAGATAAAGATCTTTTGAGAAGTAATTATCGCCATCTAAGAATTCAGCCATTAAAAGCCTGGTGGAGTAAAATCTTGATTTTCCATGTTTCAATTTTTAAGTTTAAATAATAATCGTTGATTCTATTACTACAGAATCAAATAAATCATTGGTCAGCTTGATACAAATCGCTCTTATTGAAAATGGATATAGTTTAGGGTTTCAAAGAATCAAAGAAAGTACAATACAAAATTAGATAGATTAATAAATAGGGTGTGAGGGACAAATTTGGACAAAACTGGACATATTAAACATCAATATTAAACCCTAAAAGTTACAGTATGACTTTTTGATCCTCTGGCGAGATCAATCCTGGCTTTAAAATAAAACCCTTGGCTTTCAACTTGCGTATAAGTGTTTTTGGTGAAAAGCTCAAAGAATGAGCTAACGCATCCCGAGTGGTAGCTAAATGAAGAAAATGCTCTTCATCATTTAATATCGGCAGATGAAATGGTTTCATAGCATTGAATTATCATATGACCGCAATTAATACTTTGCAGATCAAATTAAGAAAATATAAAATTGGATTATTTAATTAAATAGCGATACTGCTTGATTTGAGTAAGGATTACTCTATGGCAAATTTAATCCGAATTTTCAATTATCAAATTATTTTAGTTAAAAATTTAGAGAAAATCAGAATTAAGCCATAACATAATCCTGGTTTAATAATATTAAAAAGTGTATGCATTACGTTTACAACAATTTACAAACTAATTGGTCTCATAGTAATTTAAATCCTTTGCAAAGCTCTCCTTCAAATACAAGGTTGATAAGGCACTTAAGAGCAAACAAGAAATTCCTACGATCCAACTTGCCAAGGTAATGTTGTATTGACCCATTAAATAGTTAAATGTGAGTGTAATAGGTATCACAGCGCCTCTAACAAAATTTGGTACCGTTGTCGTGACAGTAGCTCGGATATTGGTTCCAAATTGCTCGGATGCAACGCTGACAAAAAGTGCCCAAAATCCGGTAGCAATGCCTAACATAAAACTTAAAAAATAAAACTGCTGGGCACTAATGCCCTTAACGTTTAAATAAATTAGCATTAAAATAAATGTAAGGAAGAGATATGTAAATATAACCTTTCGCCTGCTTCGCCAAACCTGACTCAACCAACCGGAAATAAAATCGCCAATGGATAATCCAATATAAGAATACATAATTGCATCCCCCGTTGAAATTGGATCTGCAATTTGCATCGTTGCTGCAAACTTTGCAGAAAACTTTACAAGAATACCAATTACAAACCAAACCGGTAAGCCCACTAAAATACAAGCTAAATATTTAAAGAAGATTTCCCGCTTTTGGAATAACATTAAAAAATTTCCCTTCTTGATATACTTTTCGTCTCGAAGCTTTTCAAACAAGCCACTTTCAAACGTTCCAATTCTGAAAACCAATAAAACCAAACCTAAAACACCTCCTACAATATAAGAAATTTGCCAATCCCATTGTTTAGCGACAAGATTTCCTGCAACAGCACCCAATGCGCCTGCAGATACTACAATCATAGTTCCCCATCCTCTGTTTTCTTTATCAATAATTTCAGAAATTAATGTGATGGCAGCTCCCAATTCACCACTCAATCCAAATCCTGCAATCAATCGCACAAATTGGTATTGGTAAATGTCTGTAACAAATGCATTTCCAATGTTTGCTAATGAATAGATAAGTATGGATGAAAATAATATGGACTTTCTACCTAATTTATCTCCTAAAATTCCAAATACAACGCCTCCCAACAACATACCACCCATCTGCCATAAAAATAAAATATAATCATACCGGATTACGTCTTCAGGAGATAAATGCAATCCCTTTTCTAATGATTCTTTTCCAATAATATTAAATAATTGCAAATCGTAGATATCAACAAAATATCCTAATGCGGCGACAATTACCGGAATATTAAAAAGTATTTTTCTTAGCTTATTAGTTTGATGGGACATAGGTCTTGATGGGTTAAATGTACTATCCTTAAGGTCCGACTAAAATACGTCAATTTTTTAATGTGACCCTTATTAAATCAAATGATAATATTTTTATATTAGTGTCAAATTAGATGTTACGCACAAATTATACTGTTTTGAAATTAGTAAGTTCTTATTTGGGTTTGGCATCCATTATTGACTTTATTATATGAAATTAATGGTCAAAATGAACTACCCCGCCGCATGCAGCGGGGTATCCCCTCAGCCATAATTGTTTCTCCTTATGAAGCATCATATATTCCTTTTCCAATCCTTGATCGCTAAGATATTTTGCAATTCTTTGTTCATCTCCAAACTTGTTTACTGTGTTTACAAAATTCTTATTCAACCAAAATTCCCCATCCCACTTTTTTAACTTAACCTCTGGATGCCTTGAAAATATCTCTCTTACCAATAAACTTTTATTGTAATGATATTTTTCTTTGTACTATATGTTGGAACAGATTGCATCAAAAAACGTACACTATTCCTATACGCTCCAATTTCCAAAAAATATACTTCATATCGTTTTGAAATCTCTAAACACATTTCTTTCAATGTTTCATCTACAGCTTTTAAAAATACAACTAGCCTTTATTTCGTAAGACCAACAAAATGAAATATAAAAACAGATACATTATTCGATTTATTAATATACTCAATTTCAGCCATACTCCAAAGTTAACTCTTATGCCAGAAGCGGCGGTGAATTAGAACCATTAAGATTAAATTTGGTTCGATCAGATTTTAAGCGATTTGAATAAAAATAATTCGGTGTTTAAAAAGTTAATATGCTAGATTTTTAAAGAATAAAAAATTTTGTTTACAACAAAGGCAGCAATTAAGTTTGATTAAGGCTCTATAATAAATATTGACCCGCTTATTTGGGAATAAAAATAGTTAATATTGGTAAGAATCGTATTGCACCTCATATTGTTAAAAAAGTACGACCCAAACCTGAACGAGTTAGTCAAGGATTTTACACATAATTATATAACATGAAATATTTTATCTATTTCTTCCTGCTTCTGTATTCTAGAAATTTATTTACCCAACAACAATATAATTTTTGCGGTAAGCTTCCTTTCCATCAGGCATCATCAAGTAATCCCGATTCAATCATATTATAGATCATTATTTATACAATCCGGAGGTTATTTTGGTTTGCAGCCAAACTTTGGTTCAGGTTTAAGAACTTCACCGGGTAATCAATGGAGTAATACATTATATCAACTCCCTGGAAGATACCATGCTTATAATGGAAATGGCTCAGGTGCATTTTTGACATTTTTTTCACAAGTCTTCCCAAATACTTGTAATATCCCCTATTGGCCTCCAACAATATATCCAACTCAAAATTGTGCATTTACTCCTCCTGAATGGTTCACATTAGCTGAAGCACTGGTAAGTGATTGCCAGCATGATGCCGGATGTCCCACGCTAGACTTTGGAAACCCATTAGTTGATAATAATGACTATTTATCAATTATAGATACTTTAATCTCCCAAGGAGAATTACTTACGGCGGATCATGGCGAATGTTTGAATTTTGAAGGCCAAAAACGAGTATTTGCAAAACTTCATGAGCATCCAGAATTACGAATAGAGGAAAGTCCAACTGACTCTTTCTACCTTGCCAATTTGAATACTGATTTATATTCATTATATAGAGTGGATAGTCTGAGATATAAGGCTATGTCTTCTGGAAGTGAATTTATTGAATTGCTGAATCAATCAAATGATACGATTAGACATTATGTAGCTGTTTTAAAGACACTTGATAGTCTTTATACGCTTGCAACAACAAATGAAGATAGCACTGCTTTGGAAAATCAGATGATAGCTACATCAACAATTCTTGAAGAAAGTAATGCGAGCATTGTTTACGAGATAAATCAGCTAAGATCACATAAAAGTCCTCTGATTGCTTTGGCTCAATTAATTAACAATGGAGTATCTGAGAATGGTTTACTGTATTCTAATTTAGTGTCAGTAAATGGAATATATCTAAGAACAATTGCAATCGGAGTTGACACATTAACGAATGGTCAAAAAGATACTTTGTTGTATATTTCTAATCAGTGTCCACTTGATGGAGGCAAAGCAGTGTATATGGCCAGAAGTTTGTATAATTTATATGCCCCATTGGATATTAATGACGACTCAATTTGCGTACCACCAGTATTGCCAATTATCTTTAGCAATTCTCATCAAGCTACAGATTCAAAAGTTAGATACTACCCTGTGCCATTAAGAGATGAACTCATTATACAATTATCTCCAAAACAATTTTCTGAATTTGAAATCTCGTTAATAGAGGCTTCATCTGGGAAAATTGTTAAGAATTTTAAGTTCGAAAAGTTCGACGAGGAGTATATAAAAATAAATATCAGCGACATTTCAGACGGAATGTATATATTTACAATAAAAAGCAAAGGATCTATAGTATCCAGTGGAAAAATTGTTAAATTAAACTAAAATTTAAATTATTAGACCATATCATGATTGCATTTCTTAGGAATTAAGAATATAGGATGAATAAAATCGTTTCATTAATTTTTATACTATCTAATTCGATTCTATGCTTTTCGCAGAAACAAGATTTTGAATGGATTGTAAATTACAATTATTTAAAATTTAATCGAGATTCAGGTTCTGGTTGCACAAAGATTTCGTTTAATTCGTCAAGTGGGAATCCTGATATTTATTTCGATTCAGTTAATATAATTGAGTTTTATAGAAGTGCTTCATGTATAGCGGATAGTGATGGTAAATTTTTATTTGCATTTAATGGTTATCATGCTGAAGATGCCACCGGAGAAAGAGTAATTAAATGGGAAAATATTAAAGACAATTGCGAGCCTATTCCTCAAGGACATCTAATAGTACCCATTCCCGGTAAAACAGATGAGTTTTATTTATTTACAACAGCAGCTAAGTATGTTGGAGGTGAGGGAGTTGTTGGAGTAATAGAGTTATCTAGAAGCATATTAAAAATTAATACTGGGAAAAGAATCGAAGTAATGTCTGGCAAAGAGCAAGTAATAGCAGATACACTTGATGCCGGCAAAATTAGTGCATGTAAACATGCAAATGGTAGAGATTGGTGGATCATTGTGCCTGTGGACAGAATCAATCACTTTTACAATATACTTTTAACACCAAATGGAATCGACACCATTTTTTTGCAAAAAGTAAATAATTTATATCGTGCTGCTGATGTTGGTTTTTCTTGCTTTTCACCAAATGGAGAGTATTATGTTATTGGTTCTAATATGGCATTTGACCACTTAAATGGGATTGGAAATTATATTGATTTTTATCATTTTGATAGATGTAGTGGGACAATATTCAATCATCAATATGAATACATTGATTCATTACGACCATATGGTGTGGGAGTTGAATTCTCACCTGACAATAAATATCTGTATGTTGCTTCTGGAAATTCTCTATTTCAGTATGCTATTAAGAATGGACAATTAAAAGATAAGAATATTGTAGCTAATTATGATGGTTATTTGACAGAATATTTACCAGGAAAATTTTCTGCCAATCCTTTTCATCAATTGCAACTCGCTCCAGATGGTAGAATATATGTAGGCAACCTCATTTCTTATTCTAAAGATTTTAGTGTTATTAGTAAGCCCAATAATATATATAATAAGTGCGATTTTCGTCAACATAACATATCAATACCAACAGTTAAAACGGTTATGCCATCATTTCCTAAATTCCGCCTCGGACCATTGGATGGAAGTATATGCGACACTTTAGGAATAAACAATATTCCTTGGGCATATTGGCGATATAATCAAGATACTTCCAATCACTTATTATTTGAATTTACAGATTTAAGTGCGTATGAACCAGAAGAATGGTATTGGGATTTTGACGACTTAAATAGTAATTCAAATAATAGCTTTGAAAAATATCCTAATCACATATTTTCTAAAAATGGCGTTTTTGAAGTATGTCTGATTGTTAGAAATAAATTTGGTTCAGATACTTTTTGCCGAACAATTAATATTGGAATGGTTTCTACTAATGACAACCATCTAAGCATAATAAAAATTAAAATATTTCCAAATCCATGTAATGAATATTTAATTTTCAATATAGCTGACTATAACCCTGAATTATTGGAATTTAAATTGTATGATCAGTTTGGAAAAAAATTACTCAGCCAAAAACTCTTTCAAGATGATAATTTTATAGATATAAATCATATTAATAGAGGTATATATTTTTATATCCTTACAGAAAATGGAATAAAATTAAAATCAGATAGCATACTAAAATTGTAGAATTTTAGAATGAATTTTTGTATTTATAAAAATTTTCCTTTTCATTTCTTTGTCGGATCGTAAAGTTCAATTATCCCTGGAAACCGGGAAAATCCTTCCGTAACAAACAATAAATCAAACTATCCAAAAACTGCCCGTTATAAAAATAATTTTCTCTGAAATAGGCTTCTTGAATAAATCCATGATGCTCCAATAAGGTCTTGGAAGCAATGTTTTCAGGATTGACATTTGCTTCAATGCTGTGCAATTTGAGTCCATCAAAACCAAATGGAATAATTGTCCGAAATGTCTCTTTCATATATCCCTGTTGCTGAAACTTTGGTGCAAGCATATAGCCAATTTCGCCTCTGTGATTTTCAGCATCAATACGCCAAAAGCCTATAGTGCCTATTAGTTCGTTTTCTGGTTTTAGAGTTATTCCCCATGAAATGCCTTCATTTAGTACTAAGGAATCATCAATCTTTTTTATTAATTCCAATCCGTCTTTTTCACTTGTTGTATACGGTCTGTCAATGTATTTCATAACTTGTGGGTCGGATCGCAGTGCATGAATTGCTGCTGCATCTCTTTTCAAAATTCTCCCGAAAATCAATCGCTCAGATTCTAATTCAGGAAAGGGATAAAAATTGAGCTCAAGCATGTTTTTAATTCAAAGCTTTGTAGCGTTCGTTTAAAATATTTAAATGATGCATGGTATGACCCAATAAAATATAAGCAATTGCTCTTGCTGAAACCGGACCATTTGCTATAAACTTGCTGGCCTCCTCAGATACGGATTCAAAAAATTTCAAATTGCTTTCTCGGACGGCTTTAAATTCTTCTAAAATATTTTCAAGGCTTCTTGAACTTACATCTGCATTTGCAGCATACAAATTTTCATCCACACTGGGTAATGGGGACTTGTCATCTCCACGTGCAGCAACCAAGGCTCGATATCCCATCACCCGTTCGGTATCAACAATATGTAAGAGCATTTCTTTCACCGTCCACTTTTCCGGAGCATAGCGGTAATTTTCCTGCACTCCCTCAAATGTCATAAATTGCTTGAAAGTGATCTCAGTATTTGCTTTAGTTAATTGAATAATTTCTCCTTCAGGAACGAGTTGAATGTATCTTAAAAAATAATCTCTGTGTTCATGTGCTTGCGGTCTTTGCATATTGAAAATTATAATTTTAATTAAATGTCTTTATTCGATTCAAGGTTTGAGTTCAATCGATAACTCAACGCACCACTGGGACAACAATTAATTTGATTTACCAGTGCTTCTGTATCTGCATTCGTTGCATTTATCCATGGCTTTTCTCTTGGATGATAAACAGCCGGTAACATGCGTACACAAATACCTGAATGCATGCATAGATCCGGTTTCCAAATAATCGCAATTTCATTCGTGCCATATTCAAGTTTCTTCTCCATTTCTGAATTTTAGTTTCTTATTAAATTCGTTGAAATTTTTAATTTCGATACATTAATTCAATATTTTTATAAAAGTAAGTTTTAAGCTTGCTACAAAATAAGGAAATTTTAAATGCATCTCCTGCGTTAATTAATTTTGATAACTATTTACCAGTATGAAAAACATCTCAAATATATTAAGCTACCTATTATTTTTTAGCTTATTTAGTTCTTGTTCTAAAAATGCCCCAATCTGTAAAGAGCAAATTAAAACTGATTGCATTTGTACGATGGATTACAATCCAGTTTGTGGCTGCAATCTTAAAACTTACCCAAATGCATGCTCAGCTCAATGTTCGGGTATTTATGAATTCAAAGCTGGAGAATGCCCTCAATAAAACATATTACAGATATCTTTTTATACTTATAATAGATAGTCTAAGTTTTATATATAGGACTGAATAGCATATAATGGAAGAATTTTGTACAGGCTATTGAATCATAAACTTTTACACATAATAAATTTAAAATGTAAAAAAAAAGATAAAAATTAACAAAAAATCAGGGTAAACCCTGATAAAAATCAGGGTTTACCCTGATTGACAATTGAAAAACTACTCGTACTTTTGCCTTATTCTTCCCCGCACATATCCGTCCCGTTTTTAGGAACAGATTAATACATCTTTTAAATATACCGCTAATGCATCTCTTAAAAAACCATTTTTGGGCATTATTATGCCTCGTATTCAGTTTCGAACTACTCGCGCAGCAAGTTCCTGAATTAAAAGTCCAGTTTAAGGACTTAAGCAAGTACTCTAAAGTGGCCCTTCAGGTAACTGAAGCCCGCAATTCCGTAGGGGTATTCCAAAACACACAACCCCTTCGCCTGAGCAATAGCTCCGAAACTCATTTTAAAACCAGTCTGGACGGTAAGTACCAGCTTTTGGATGTTCTTCAAACAGAAACGCAAAAATTACTTTTAAATAGACCTGAACAACTTACGCTGGTAATCCCAACCAATTCACAGGAATTTATTAAGCTGGACCTTGTACGTGTAAATATTCTGGCTGAGGGATTTCATGTTTTTACATCAGATCAGCAAAAGCTGCCATACAATTATAAAGAAGGTGTTTATTACCGCGGTATCATTCAGGGTCGTGAGGAAGGAACCATGGCCTCAATTAGTATTTTTGAAAACCAAATCATTGGAAGTATTTCTCATGATTATGGCAATTTGGTAATTCAGCCAAATAAAGATACTCCGGGTCAAATGATTTTATTTTATGATCGCGATATCAAGCAATCCTTTAATTATGAATGTTTGACGGATGATGCAAATACAATCGATAAACCAATCGAACAAAGAGGCATACAAGCCGCTGGTGATTGTGTTAGAGTATATGTAGAATGTGATTATGCCTTATATGTAAATAAAGGAAGCAGCACGACGGAAACCGTAAACTGGATTTCAGCCGTATTTAATAATCTTGCAACGCTATATGCAAATGAAAGTATCAATACTGCAATTTCTGAAGTGTTTGTTTGGACTAGCCAGGATGGATATAGTAAAACTGATTCTTATACAGCATTGACACAATTTAGAAATGCCCGTTCAACTTTTAATGGAGACATCGCGCATCTTGCTGCCTTAGGTGGAAGCAACATTGGAGGAATTGCCTGGTTGGATGTTTTATGTTCTTCTTATAAATATGCTTACAGCAATATTTACGCTTCGTATTCAAATGTACCAACGTATAGTTGGACTGTAGAAGTTATGACGCACGAGATGGGTCACAACCTGGGTTCAAATCACACGCATTGGTGCGGATGGACCGGAGGCGCTTTGGATAATTGTTATACTCCGGAAGGAGGTTGTGCAAAAGGTCCAGCCCCAACCAATGGTGGAACGATTATGAGTTATTGCCATCTTACTGGTTATGGAATTAATTTCAATAATGGCTTTGGTACACAACCGGGAAATAAAATCCGTGCTGAAGTTGCAGCTGCTACCTGCCTTGGAACCAGTTGTGGCGGCGGAGGGGGTTGTAATGCTCCAACCGGATTAAATATCACCAATATTACACAAACAACCGCAACTGGAAATTGGAATGCCGTATCCGGTGCAACATCTTATACGTTTGAGTATAAAACAAATGCTGGTACTACATGGACCACTGCAAATACCAGTAACACGAATTACAACATGACTGGTTTGACTGCAAACACGCTTTACAATACGAGAGTAAAAGCAACCTGCTCTTCTGGTTCATCTAATTACAGTTCAACTGTAAATTTCACAACCAGCAGTTCTGGCTGTGGAACTCCTACTGGTTTAGCCGTTACCAATATTACACAAACAACCGCAACCGTATCCTGGAATGCAGTTTCCGGAGCCTTGTCATACAATTTTCAATATAAACTTACATCCAGTCCAACCTGGAGTCAATCAAACTTTACCAGTACCAGTGTAAGCTTGACTGGTATGTCTCCAGCTACAAGTTATGATGTTCGTGTTCAAACTGTTTGTTCCGGTTCTACCAGTGCATTTAGTAACACCGTAACTTTTGTTACGCAAGCCAGCAGTGGTTATTGCAATTCACGCGGTAACAATTCAAATTACGAATGGGTAAAACGCGTTAACCTGGGAAGCATTGATCGCAATTCAGGTAAAGACGGTGGTTACTATAATGCAACGGCTTTAAGTACAGATGTAAGTAAAAGTTCTACCTACACCATTAATTATCAAGCTGGATCAACCGGTGCATCCGGAACATTGTATTGGAGAGTTTGGATCGATTTTAACAACAACAATTCGTTTGCTGATGCCGGCGAACAAGTTGTATCCGTTGCTTCCAGCAGTTTGAATTTGCTTAGTTCAAACATAACCATTCCAAGTGGAGCCGCTACTGCAAAAGTGCGTATGCGTGTTTCTGTAAAATATGGTGGTTACGCCAGTTATTGTCAAACCTTTGCGTATGGTGAAGTTGAAGATTATTCTGTAAATATCAAAGCAGCAGGTACTTCAATAAATCCAAACAATGTCCAAAATGTAATCGATGAAATTTCTTTGTATCCAAATCCATTTTCAAACAATTTCCATTTGGAATTTAATGCAAATGTGGATCAGAAAGTTCAATATTTAATTCTTGATCCTCTTGGACGTTTAATTAAAGAAGAGGCCATGGATGCTGTTCAAGGTCGCAATACATTTAAAATTGAAACTGGAAATTTAGTTCCATCAACGTATCTCATTCAAATAAAATCATCCAATGAAAGCTATTATCGCAAGATGATGAAACTTGAATAATCAGATTTAAACAGGGATTTTTTTATCTCATTTCTGAAAATCTGTTCGTCCCAAACGAACAGATTTTTTTTTATATTTAAATTAGCTGAAGGTTTGTAGGCTGTAGGGAAAAGCTGTTAAGCTGTTAAGCTGTTAAGCTGTTAAGCTGATAAGGCAAATACATAAATTTTGCATTGGTTCATTATTCCATTATTGCAGCATTGTAGAATTGTAGAATTGTAGAATTACCCTAAAGACTTCCAATCAGTAGTCAACAGTTATAAATCAGGAATCAGTGATGAAGCTATAAAGCTGATAAGCTGATAAGCTGATAAGCTGATAAGGCAAATACATAAATTTTGCATTGGTTCATTAATCCATTATTGGAGCATTGTAGAATTGTAGAATTGTAGAATTACCCTAAAGACTCTCTACAGACTACACCCTCCTCCTACCACACATACTGTTTCTTATTCATCAAAAGGGCCTCACCGGTAAAACACTGCTCCCCTGTGGCTTTATCAAAAATAGCGCAATCGTATAAGACGCGGTTTTTTTCTGGGAATACTTCCTTTACTTTAATAATGGCTTCATAATCTGTCTCAACAAACATAGGTTTTAACCATTGCATGCTTTGTTTCAAATAAACATGTCCGTCTGCTTTCCAAAGTGCGCCAAATATTTTTGTAAAAACAGATCCACCTAAAAAACCGTGGATAATGTTTCTTCCAAAAATGCTGGCTTTACCTGCTTCCGGGTCAATATGCAAAGGATTTACATCTCCTGAAACTTTTGCATATAAATTAACATCTTCCTGAGTATATCGGAAAATATGGCTGAATTGATCTCCTATTTGTAGCATTTTAACGTTTATTAATATATTCTTTACAGTCGCACCTCACTGTTGTAGTAAATTTGCAGTGCAATAATAAGAATTCTAAAAAATAAAATTAACGTATCATGGCAACTAACGGAAACAATTCAAAAAACATGGTAGATTTAATGGTAGAAAACCAAACAAAATTGGTAGATCAAGCCGTTGAAGCAACCAAAAAATTAACCAAAGACATCCCATTTGTAAACGAAACACTGGATAAGGGTAATAACTTGTTCAAGACGAATTTACAAAATCAGGCTAGCTTTATTGCTAAAACAACTGAAACTATTACAGATAGCAGCAACGAAATGAATAAAAATACTGAATTTGCGAAAAACTATTTCGAACAATGGTTTGATAACCAAACAAACTGGGCTAAAAACATGTTTTCAACAAATCCTATTTCGTCAAATGGTTTCAGTGCCAACCCGACCGAATGGATGAATTCATGGCAAAACTGGATGACTCAAGCTCAATCCAATATGCAGACAAATCCATGGAATCAGATGATGAATCATAACAACTTCATGAATTTTCAAGGTAAAATGAATGATGGGGTTCATCAGTGGGGTCAGTATGTTAAACAATACATGGATTTAATGAACAGTGGCAATGGTGACTGGTGGAAAGGAATTTCAAATATCACTGCAGCTGATTCTTATAAAGGAATGAATCACATGGCTGATAGTCTGAATAAATTCTATGAAATGTGGCTTCCAATGTTTAAAAGCATTCAGGAAAAGAATTTCAATTTGGATGTATTTAATCAAAATTTAAGTCCAGAAAAATACAAAGAGTTTATCGATAAATTTTTCAGCTTTATGCCAGAAGATTCTCGCAAAGCATTTGACCAAATGAATCACAATTTCGTTTCTTACATGAAACAAATGAGTGAAGCAGGTTTAAAAAATTATCAAGGTTTTAAAACTGGTTTGAATTCTAATCCATTTGCAAATACAAATCCATTTAATCAAATGATGGATATGTATGTGAACTGGAGAAATGCCATGTCAGAAGCGGTTTCACCATTATCTAAATTGGTTGAGGAAAACAGCAATGTAAAAAATGCGAAGGTTTGGAATGAAATTTATGACCAAATGATGCAATTCAACATTAAGAATAATGAACTGCAATACATGATGTACCAACACGGTATGAAAGTAATGGAAGACGTTGCAGTTGGTGTTGCACAAAAAATAGAAAAAGGCGAAAGTTTTGACAGCATCGTTAAAGTTTACCAGGATTGGTTAATGAAAGGCGATGAAAAATTCAGCAGCTTATTTAACAGTGACGAATACAGTAAATTGATGACTGAGGTAAGCAGCCTTCAGTCAAAAATTAAAATGGAAATCGATAAGCAAATGGAAAAAATGTTTTTTGTAAATCTTCCAGTAGCAACCCGTACTGAAATGGATGAAGTATATAAAAACATTTA
>OBID01000471.1_pt1 | contig 16495 bp, 12 predicted proteins | sample 1519781 | NCBI WGS metagenome assembly OBID01 (sample SAMEA3991478, study PRJEB22521) | metagenome | biome: anthropogenic terrestrial biome; feature: sewage plant; material: sludge | place: Sweden | collected 2012-09-26 | reverse complement strand
AACGAATTCTCGGCGTGTGTCTGAGCGGAGCGAGTTAGCAAGAGGATTTCTAAAATATCACAAATTTAGCGTGGCGAGGACGTCGCTACTTTCTCTTGCTTCTTCTCTTCGGTGAAGAGAAGGAGAACCCCCTCGGTGAAGAGAAGAATGCCCCCTCGGTGAAGAGAAGATACCCCCTCTCTACAAAGAGAAAATGAAAACATCCTTTAGCAGAGAATACCGAAATCTCTTAATTATTAATTCTTAATTATTAATTAAGCCATTATTTCTTCTTTTTTTTGTACCTTTGCATCCATTATTGAATAAAAGTATAAAATGGATAAAAATCAAAATAGCAAAACATTCTCTATGGTAGCAGATTTTGACGGTGATGTCACCAAACTATTGGAGGGTGACTACCCGAAAGACGTACCTGTACTTACTACCCGTAATCTGGTTCTTTTTCCAGGTGTCATCGCTCCTATTCTTGTGGGGCGCGACTCTAGCATACGTGTGGTTGAACATGTAAGCAAGAAAGGTGGATACATCGCTGTTGTCTGTCAGATAGATGCTAATACGGAGGCACCGGAAAAAGATGATCTCTATGAGATCGGCGTATATGCGAAAGTCATCAAGGTTCTGGATATGCCCGGAGACTCCAGCAACAAGACAGTCATCGTACAGGGCGAATCGCGTTGCCGACTTCTGTCTATCAAACGCCGCACTCCCTATATTACCGGCAGTACGGAAACACTTCAAGAGATATTCCCGGCGAAAAAAGATAAGGAATTCGATGCCGCCTGTGCCGATCTCCGCGATCTGATGCAGAAATACATCAACCTCAACGAAGATATGCCCGACGAGGCTACTTTCGCATTCCAGAATATGACAAACAATATTCTGCTTATCAACTTTATCTGCTCTAATATTCCTATTAGCGTCAAGGAGAAAGAGGACTTGATCAATATCGACAGCGTGAAGGACCGACTGATAGCCCTGAGTAAGATCATCAACCGCGAACTGCAGTTGATGAACCTCAAACAGGATATTCGTATCAAGACCCACCGTCAGATAGACGAACAGCAGCGCAACTATTTTCTCGAACAGCAGATTAAGAATATAAAAGAAGAACTTGGAGCCGGCGAAGGTTCACCAGAAAGTCGTGAACTGAATGAGAAGGCTGCCAAAAAGAAATGGTCTCAGGAAATTTATACCACTTTCCGCAAGGAGATGGACAAACTCGGCACGCTCAATCCGCAGAGTCCCGAATACAGTGTTCAACTGACATATCTCCAGACGATGGTCGGTCTGCCCTGGAATGAATATACCAAGGACGACCTGAATCTGATCAAAGCGGAGAAGGTGCTCAACCACGACCATTATGGAATGGAGAAGGTGAAGGAACGCATCCTGGAATATATTGCGGTACTCAGTTTACGCAACGACCTGAAGTCCCCGATTATCTGTCTTTACGGTCCTCCGGGAGTAGGAAAGACATCCCTTGGAAAGAGCATCGCCTCAGCCATGAAACGCAAATATGTACGTATATCCCTCGGCGGTCTGCACGATGAAGCCGAGATACGCGGTCATCGCCGCACCTATATCGGCGCTATGCCCGGACGTATCATCAAGAGTATACAAAAGGCTGATTCGGCAAATCCCGTCTTTATCCTCGACGAGATAGACAAAGTGACACAGAACACCGTCAACGGCGATCCGGCCAGTGCACTGCTCGAAGTTCTGGACCCGGAACAGAACAATGCGTTCCATGACAATTATCTGGATGTGGATTTCGATCTGTCAAAGGTACTGTTCGTTGCCACCGCCAACGATCTCAACACCATTCCACGTCCACTGCTCGACCGTATGGAAATCATAGAAGTGAGCGGTTATATCACAGAAGAAAAAATAGAGATAGCCCGTAAACATCTTGTTCCTAAAGAACTGGAGAACACGGGTCTGAACATACAAGAAAGAGTCAAGTTTACCAAACCAGCCCTCGAAAAGATTGTTGAATCATATACAAGGGAGAGCGGTGTCCGCCAGTTGGAAAAACAGATCAACAAGGCACTGCGCAAACTGGCTCTCGAAAAAGCAAGACACGGTTATCTGCCATACAGCAATATCACGCCCGACGAAATAGAAGATCTGTTGGGCAAACCGCCTTTCTACCGTGATATCTATCAGGGTAACGCTTATGCCGGTGTCGTAACCGGACTGGCATGGACAAGTGTGGGAGGCGAGATCCTGTTTATCGAGACCAGTCTCAGTAGAGGCAAAGGTTCCAAACTCACCCTTACGGGTAATCTTGGCGACGTGATGAAAGAGTCAGCTGTTCTGGCTCTCGAATATGTCAAGGCACATTCCGAAAAACTGGGTATCGACTATCGCATCTTCGACAACTGGAACATACATATCCACGTACCCGAAGGAGCCACCCCGAAAGACGGTCCTTCTGCCGGTATCACCATTGCCACCAGCATCGCCTCTGCCCTTACCCAACGTAAGGTACGCAAGAACACAGCGATGACGGGCGAGATAACACTCCGCGGAAAAGTATTACCTGTAGGAGGTATCAAGGAAAAGATTCTGGCCGCCAAACGTGCCGGCATCACAGATATCATGATGTGTCAGGAGAACGAAAAGGACATTACCGAGATACCCGAGAAATACCGTGAAGGTGTGACATTCCATTATGTGGAGAATGTACAACAGGTGTGGGACTTTGCCCTTACCAATGAGATCGTAGACAACGCCATCGAGTTCAAGATAGAGGAAGAAGAGAAGAAATGACTTTCAAGATAGAACATAGTGATGATGCCAGTGATGCACGTGCTGGAGTACTGACCACCGACCATGGTGAGATCAAGACACCGATCTTTATGCCCGTAGGAACCTGCGGCAGTGTGAAAGGTGTACATTTCAGTGAGTTGCGCAATCAGGTCAAAGCACAGATTATCCTCGGCAATACCTACCATCTTTATCTTCGTCCCGGACTGGATATTCTCCGCAAAGCCGGCGGACTGCATGGCTTCAACGGTTGGGAGCGCCCCATCCTTACCGACAGCGGCGGTTTTCAGGTATTCTCTCTTACGGGCATCCGTAAACTCACGGAGCAGGGTTGCGAGTTCCGTTCGCATATCGATGGCAGCAAACATATATTTACTCCTGAGAATGTGATGGACACCCAGCGCGTCATCGGAGCAGACATCATGATGGCCCTCGACGAATGTCCTCCTGGCAAAAGCGATTACCAGTATGCCAAGAAGAGTCTCGGACTCACCCACAGGTGGCTCGACCGCTGCATCAAGCATTTCAACGAGACCGAACCGCTCTACGGATATCATCAGTCACTGTTCCCCATCGTGCAGGGATGCACATTCCCCGAACTGCGTCGTGAATCGGCCAAGTTTATCGCCGACAAGGGAGCGGAAGGCAATGCCATCGGCGGACTGGCTGTTGGCGAACCTACCGATGTGATGTACGAGATGATAGAGGTAGTCAACGAAATATTGCCGAAAGACAAACCGCGTTATCTCATGGGCGTGGGTACACCGCAGAACATCCTCGAAGCCATCGAAAGAGGTGTCGACATGTTCGACTGTGTCATGCCTACCCGTAACGGTCGCAACGCCATGCTGTTCACATACGGCGGGACGATGAACATGCGCAACAAGAAATGGGAAGACGACTTCAGTCCCATCGACGAGACGGGATGCGAGGTAGACAGGGTATACACGAAAGCATATCTGCATCATCTGTTCAAAGCACAGGAACTGTTGGCCCTCCAGATAGGCAGTATACATAATCTTGCGTTTTATCTTCGACTGGTTACCGACGCACGCGAACATATCATCGCCGGCGACTTCACCAGTTGGAAACGTTCCGTCATAGAACAATTAGGAAAGAGAATCTAGCGTTTCAATAAACAATGAAATATAAGAAGATACGAAAACATAGAAAGATGCTTAAGTTCCTGCGCCGCATCAGACGAATCGGAAGAGCTATAGGCAGACCATTTCGCTATATAGGCAGAAAACTCTGGTTTATGAAGTACGCCAATCCGTTCAGATACATCAAAAAACTGGACTGGTACATCATGCGCAAGTTTATCGGCACCTATATATATTCCATCGTTCTGATTATCTCCATCTCCATCGTTTTCGATGTCAACGAGAACCTGTCCAAGTTTGCAGAGTACCATGCTCCTCTGAGAGCCATCGTGTTCGATTACTACATGAATTTCGTGCCCTATTTCGCCAATCTGTTCAGTCCGCTGTTCGTCTTCATCTCCGTCATCTTCTTCACCAGTAAGATGGCAGGCAATTCAGAGATCATAGCCATACTGGCCAGCGGTGTCAGTTTCCGGCGACTCATGCGCCCGTACATGATATCGGCTGCCCTTATCACCTGCATCACGTTCTATCTCGGAGCTTATGTCATACCGAAAGGCACTGTGGTACGTCAGGATTTCGAGGTCAAATACAAGAACAACAAGAAGAACACGTCGGCAGAGAATGTCATGCTTCAGGTAGACAAGGGAGTAATCGCCTACATCCAGTTCTATGATAACAATTTCAAGAACGGACAAGGATTCTCGCTGGATAAGTTTGAGAATAAGAAACTGGTCAGTCACCTCACCGCAAGCAACATCCAATATGATACGATATCAGACAGCAAGTACCATTGGAAGATAACCAACTATACCATACGCGAACTGCGCGGTATGCGCGAACATATCACCAGTGGTGCCCAGAAAGACACCGTGATACAGATGGAACCTATCGACCTCGTGTTCTCCAAAGGACAACAGGAGACGTTTACCAGTCCCGAACTGGCTGAATATATCAACAAACAGATAGACAGAGGTTCCAGTAATGTAGTACAGTATCAGGTGGAATACCACAAACGAATAGCCATGTCGTTTGCCGCCTTCATCCTCACCACCATCGGTATCAGCCTCAGCAGTCGCAAACGTAAAGGCGGTATGGGTATGTACCTGGGTATCGGACTGGCCCTCAGTTTCGGTTACATCCTGCTGCAGACCATCAGCAGTACATTCGCCATCAACGCCAACACACCGCCTATGCTGGCAGCATGGATACCAAATCTGATCTTTATCGTTGTGGCCTATTTCTGTTACAGGAAGGCGCCCAACTAAAGATGACACATTATATATAATATAAAACGAAAATGAAATTTGAAGAATTAGATTTAAACGATAATATCCTCGACGCATTATATGATATGCGTTTTGACGACTGTACTCCGGTACAGGAAAACTGTATCCCGCCTATTCTGGAAGGACGTGATGTGATGGGTGTAGCCCAGACGGGAACAGGAAAGACGGCAGCCTATCTGCTCCCTATCCTTTCCATGCTTGATGATGGCGGCTATCCTAAGGATGCCATCAATTGCATCATCATGTCACCGACCCGCGAACTGGCTCAGCAGATCGATCAGGCCATGCAGGGATTCGGTTATTACCTCGACGGTGTAAGCAGTGTGGCTGTTTATGGAGGAAACGACGGCAACCGTTACGACCAGGAGATCAAGAGTCTCCGCCTGGGAGCTGATGTCATCATCGCCACCCCCGGTCGACTTATCTCCCATCTTCAGATGGGTAATGTGGATATGAGCCGCGTATCGTTCTTCATCCTTGATGAAGCCGACCGCATGCTTGATATGGGATTTTCCGAAGATATCATGTCCATCGCCAAGAATCTGCCGAAGGAATGCCAGACGATTATGTTCTCCGCCACCATGCCTACCAAGATCAACGCCCTCGCCCGGACACTGCTCAAGAATCCGGTAGAGATCAAACTGGCGGTAAGTAAACCGGCCGAGAAGATACAACAGTCGGCATATATCTGTTACGAACCACAGAAGTTGGGTATCATCCGCAACATATTCCGCAACGGCGACCTCAGTCGTGTCATCATCTTCTCCGGAAGCAAAGACAAGGTAAAAGACATCAACCGTTCGCTCCGCCAGATGCATATCAACAGTGGCGAGATGCACAGCGACCTCGAACAGAAAGATCGTGATGATATCATGCTCCGTTTCAAGTCGGGACAGATCGATGTTCTTGTTGCCACTGATATCGTGTCGCGCGGTATAGACATCGACGACATACAGATGGTCATCAACTATGACGTACCTCACGATGCCGAAGACTACGTACACCGTATCGGCCGTACGGCGCGCGCCGACCGCGACGGTATCGCCATCACCTTCGTCAACGAGAAAGACCAGTTCTATTTTTCTTCCATTGAGAAGTTTCTGGAGAAAGATATCAAGAAGAACGAACTGCCTGCCAACCTAGGCGAAGCGCCCAAATACGATCCTTCCGTCAAAAGAGGATTCGGCGGCAAAGGCAGAGGAAAAGGGCAAGGTCACGGCAAAGGTGGACACGGCAACGGAAGCGGACATGGAAAAGGAAACAGGAACGGAAGTGGAAACGGTAAAGATAACAGGAAAGCGCGCAGTCATGACAATGCCGACCGCCGCGGCGACAGCCGTCATAACGGGAAAACAAAAGGAAAAGAAAACGGGAACGTAAAGTCCGAAGGAAATGTTTCTAAAGACAATAGACCAGTACATCAGAAAGAACCATCTGCTCAACAAGGATAGTAAATATCTGGTGGCTCTTTCAGGCGGTGCCGACAGTACCGCCCTGTTGCTTATTGCCAGTCTGCTGGGTTACAGAATCGAAGCCATCCACTGCAACTTCCGTCTTCGGGGCGAAGAGTCAGACCGTGATGAGCAGTTTTGCAAAACCCTCTGCACCGCCCACAACATCCCTTTCCACACCGTACATTTCGATACACGCGAATACGCCTCACTTCACAAAGAGAGTATCGAACTGGCGGCCCGTCATCTCCGTTACGCCTATTTCGAACAGTTGCGTAAGGACATTCATGCCGAAGCCATCCTTGTGGCCCATCACCAAGACGACGATGTAGAGACCATTCTGATGAACTTTCTCCGTGGAACAGGACTGCACGGGATGACCGGTATCCATCCCCGCCGCGACAATATCATCCGTCCCCTGCTCTGTGTCAGCAGAAAAGAGATAGAAGCATTTCTGAAAGAGAATGACCAGAATTATGTTACCGACAGCAGTAATCTGATAGATGATGTGACCAGAAACAAGATCCGTATCGACCTGATACCCAGACTAAAAGAGATTAATGCCAATGCCGTAGAGAATATTCTCACGACATCCCGCCATCTCTCCCAGGTAGAAGAGTACATCCAGAGTCCATCTTCCGATACCACAGAATACGGACTCTACCTATCACTCAAAGACTACGGTTTCACCCCGAAAGTCATTGAAGATATCTATGAGGATCTCCACACTGGCGCATCCACAGGAAACACCTACGAATCAGACAGTTATGAGTTGCTCATAGACCGTGGTCATATCATCGTTCAGCAGAAGACAGCACCGTTCAAGGGAATGCGCATCCCAGAAACAGGCACCTATATACTCCCAAAACTTCCATATTTCCGCCCATCGGTCGGGCAGCGCTCAAATATCGAAGTATTGGCGATTGACGAGACAGAACATCGAATCAAGGTTCAGTCAGCGGAGTTATCCACCCTGCCGTCATTCAATATTCCGAAAGAACCGTATAAGATAGCCCTTGATGCCGACAAGGTGAAATTTCCCTTGACATTAAGGACCGTAAAGGAAGGCGACCGTTTCCGACCGTTCGGTATGCATGGCACCCGACTCATCAGTGATTATCTCACCGACCGCAAACGCAACCTCTTCGACAAGCGCAGACAACTGGTCATGGAAGATGCCACGGGAAACATCGTATGGCTTGTCGGCGAAAGGACATCAGACGATTGCAAGGTAGCAACCGAAACCCGCCAAGTATTAATCATCGAAATCATATAGCAAAAAAAAAATAGAACCGCAGTTCTATTTTAAATCAGTTTTCTCCAAAAGAAATGATATAACCTGAATATCGGCTCCCACAGACATTCACCGGGATACGAGAACACGAACAGCAAATCACGGTACAGTCTCTGGATATTCTTCATCAGTGTACCGGCATACGCATTATGCCCCACCCGTTCATCGTGATAACCGAAGTTGCCGGCCAGCATAATCTCCTTCAGCAGAGCCCTGCCCGCTTTCCTGTTCACCGGAACGATCAGATACCTGTCATCCAGTCCCAATACCGTTTTCTCAATATACATCACAGCACCCGCTATCCTGTACATATTCATACTTCTGAACAGTCGGGCATCCCTTTCCCGTTCTTCCTCCGTAAAACCCTGCCGCAGCAGATAATAATAATCAATGATCTGCCGCAGTCCGATACCGTTCTGCATCAGATGTCTGTAGATATGTCCCATCTGGAAGATACGGTTGAAGTCAGCCGTCGGCACACAAGCCTGTCCGATACCGTCGGGCAAGTCCACGGTATGCTCCCATTGTCTGTCCTGCACAGCCTTGAAGTACCGTTGCATCTTCCGGTTATCTATCAGATTATTCATAAACGAAGGTCGGAAATGCACCTCCACGGGAATCTCCTTGTAGTCAATAAACTTCACATGATGATAGCACAACTCCGAATCAGGGCATCGTTTCCTCACAAAGTCGAGCACCTTCCGTGTTCCGCCTTCCACCCACAGGTCTATATCCCCTGCCGTACGGATATATTTGTCAGGATACATCACCGCGTTCGCCTGACCTTTCAGTACACAACTTCTGAAGCCCTTGCTCTTAAACCATTTCTGTATGCCCACCACACATCTGTAAGCCTTTGCGTTAGCCTCATAGTTCAGGTGGCAGTCTACCAACCATTCGTCACACAGCGCCTCAGGCGGTCTCTGCGCCTCAGGCAGTTTGGATATACCCCTGAAACAAATGGCAAGGAGCGACTGCTTCGTTGCCATCTCATACATCCGCTGCCAATCCCCGTCCTGCATCTCCACCGACCATTCGTCCGAATCGCCGACAGACAATCTCAGCAGTGCAAAAAACTGATCCTGTATTGTCATTCCTTTTTCAAGTTAGCCTTGACCGATATCATAATCTGCCTCGGCAGAAACATTCTTATCTCCCTTGGCGACAGACGGTAGTATCTCAGACAATGATTGATGGAAATGAATCCCGTCTCGATAGAGTGCATCCATCCCGCATCTTTCTGTTTCCGGTTATAATGACCGAAGTTGCCCCTTTTGAACACATCAGATAAGATTCTTTCACTGTATCTTCTGTGCCACTCCTCGATCTTAAAGGGGAACTCATCCTCTTTCAGACCGATCTTGTCAACCAGCACACACCCCACGGCGCAGAACGCGTCGTAGAAGTCGATACCCCGGAGATGCTTCTCCAGCGCATCCCTGTCTATCACATCCTTATAATGATGCAGCAGCACAGCCACATCACAGAACTGTCTTGCGGCGATACCCAGAACGAGCAGATGAAGATACAGATGCACAAACACATACAGCACATTCAGTGTAGCACAGAGCACCGGCACCTTCTCGCCGCCTATCATCACATAGTCTGTCTCATCAAATGATTTCGCATACAGCGCATCCCAGTACTTCTGACTCTTCATGCTGCAGAACACAGACAGTCGTCTGTGCACCTCAAAGTCCACCTCGTTATGGATGAAGTCCACATGCTTGTAACCGGTATCGTGGATATTCACACCCCACTCCTTCCCGATTGCATCCGTCAGCGCGTCGAAGTCCTTCAGACTGCCATAAGCGTCTATATCCCCCGGCACCCTATAGTCAGGTTCCGGATAGAGAGCAGCCACCGACTGTCCCTTGACGATCACCAACTGCCGATTCCCGTCCCTGGCTATCCTCGTCAGGTCCACCGCCTCCCTGTTCAGCGAAGCGTTGGTCTCAGCCAGTTTACGTTCTATCGAACAAAGATTAATGGCATCCATCTTACCCAGTCGGATGCCATTCTTCGCCAGACCTCTTATCATCAGTCCGTATACAGTCTGTTCCTTGGCGAGCGCCTTCAGAGTCTCATATTGGTTATGATCCATCTCCACGCCCTCCACGCCCTGCATCTTGTCATTCCACAAGGCAGTACGTATCAGTCCGAACAGGAAATCCTCTATTGTCACTTCGTTTCTAATCCAGTTTGGTGTATACCGAGTTGTTACTCTTATATTCAGGCACGATCTGTTTCATCTTAGCCACGATTCTCATATCGTCGTACGTCTTCGATATCTCCACCAGTTCGTCTATGTCCTCGCACACCTGTTCATATTCATATTCGCGCACGCAGGCTATACGAATCTTCTCATGGAACGAAGGTTTCGTGTCCTCCAGTTCACTGAGCACCTCCTCGTACAGTTTTTCCCCAGCGCGCAGTCCGGTATATTTAATTTCGATATTCTCCGCACCGCTCAGCATGATCATCCGTTTCGCCAGGTCGGCTATCTTCACCGGTTTACCCATATCGAAAACGAATATCTCACCGCCGTTGCCCTTCGTGCCAGCCTCGAGCACCAGTTTACAGGCCTCCGGTATCAGCATGAAGAAGCGGATGATGTTCGGGTCGGTCACCGTCACCGGTCCCCCCGCCTTGATCTGTTGTTCGAACAACGGAATCACCGAACCGTTCGAGCCGAGCACGTTGCCGAAGCGGGTCGTCACAAACTGCGTGTTGCCCTGTACCTTACCCTCCTGTTCCGCCTTGTTCAGACTCTGCACATAGATCTCGCAGATACGTTTCGAGCATCCCATCACGTTCGTCGGGTTCACCGCCTTGTCGGTAGAAACCATCACAAACTTCTTCACCCCGTATTTGGCGCTCAGGTCAGCTATCACCCTTGTACCATATATATTGTTCTGCACACTCTCGCTCGGGTTGTTCTCCATCATCGGCACATGCTTGTACGCAGCCGCATGGAACACATAGTCAGGTCTGAAGTCGGCGAATATACGCTCCATCCTCTCCTTGTTGGCTATCGAAGCCACATCCGTCGTCGTCTTGATATCAGGCCAGTTTTTAGCCATCATCAGTCTGATGTCATGCTGCGGCGTCTCTGCCTGGTCTATCAGCATCAGTTCCGCAGGATGATAGACAGCGATCTGTCTCACCATCTCACTGCCGATGCTGCCCGCCGAACCCGTAATCAGTATTCGCCTGTCCGTCAGCAGATTGCCCACCGACACCATGTCCACCTGTATCTGATCACGCGGCAGCAGGTCCTCCACGCTCACGGGCTTCAGAGCACTGGGCGACAAACCCTTATCCTTATCCCATATCTCCACCTTGGGCGACATATAGATATGCACCCCGGCCTTGATCAGGATATCCTGCAGGCGAGTATTATTTCTGAATTCATCGTTACGCAGCGGCGACACCAGCACCACCTTCACGCCCAACCTTTCTATCAGTTCGGGCAACTCATCGTTCACCTCATACACCCTTTCACCCATCAGGTAACTGTTCCTCAACCGTTCCTCATGTGTGATAAAGCCCTTCAGTCTGTATTTAGCCGGTTTCTCGTTGCGTATACTCTTTGCCAGTCCCACGCCGCCGTCCTTCACACCGTAAATCAAAGTCCGGGGTGCATTGTCTATATTAAATGATATATCGTAGAGCGCCTTCACCAGCACCCGCACGCCCCACATCAGCACCGTCGATATCACATACGTGGATATCAGCAGTCGGGTATTGAAGTGAGCGAAGAAGTAGTTATGGTCCAGGAATATGATAGGATAATGCACCACCCACGCCACAAAGAAAGCGGATGCCATCGCGTACCCCACCCTCTGCAGGTCTACGAAGCTCGAATACCGGATAATACCCGAATACGTATGGAACCGTTTGAAGGCGATGATGTTGAATATCATGTACAGCATCATCGTTTTGGATATCAGTATGATATTACCCAGTGCCACACTTGCCCTGAAGAACAAAGCAAATGTGAACACACATGACACATAACATATCAGGCAATCAATCAGGAACATCACCCAGTATGGCATGGAGTCCTTCTTAAAGTACCAAGATATCAGTTTTGAGAACATTTTCATAAAGCATTCTTATTTATGTAGACAAAAGTATTTTTTCATAAACAGCACATAAGCTACCGACAGCACTGCGATGCTCAGCAGCAGCGTCGTATATCCCGGCATCGCTATATACCACACGCACATACATCCCTGCATCGCCATATATATCAGCGACACCACCACATGCGGTATTTTCAGTTCGTTGGCCATCAACTGGAACGCATGTTTCCTGTGTGGCTGTGATATGTTTTCATGCAGCATCAGTCTGTGGAATATGGTAAGCACCCCGTCCACGCCGTACACCACCATAAACGTCAGCCACGACAGATCCCGGGTCACCAGTACCAGTTTCCCCCATACGAACAGGATGATGAAGGCTATCGACACCGACCCCACATCACCGGCAAAGCATCTCGCCTTCTTTCTGAAATTGAAGAAGCAGAACACCAATACGGCAATCATCGACACATAGATCATATTGATATCCACGAAGTCTTTCACCACAAAAAGGTCCACATACGCCAGTGCCGCCAGTATCACCAGCGAGTATCCCCCTGTGATGCCGTTGATTCCGTCCATGAAGTTGAACACATTGATGATACCCGTGCACACGAAGAGCGCCACCAATATCATCCACCATGTGTCCACCGCATACAGGTTCCACTGCCCGAACATCAGCAGCATACTGGTAAACTGCAGCGCCAGCCTCAACTTCGGAGTCAGACTGTGCACATCGTCCACGAAACTGACGATCGATATCAGCGACAGTCCCGCGATGAACCACGGGTAAGCGAAACCGTGGAACACGAAGTAAATCATCGCTCCGATATAGAAGATGATACCACCGCCCCTGAGTGTGACCACAGAGTGCGAACTCCGTTCGTTCGGTCTGTCTATGATGTTCAGTCGGTCGGCTATCCTGAAATAGACCAGTTCCAGTACGAACATCAGTACAATGATGATCAGATACTTCATCCCCTTGCGTTCTCGAAAGATCGGATTGTTTTAGTCAGTCCGTCTTTGGCGGTCACCGGCAGGTGGTCCACCCCCAGTGCCCTCTTTATCTTATTGTTACTGGCCACGTAGTTCTCAGTCAGTTTGTTCAGTCTGTCCGTATTCAGAGGCAAATGCAGCACATCACCTATCTTGGCGCAGCCCTCCATCAGTCCCCTGTTTATTCTCCATATCCGGCTCTTCCTACCCATCGCCCCGCACATCACCTCTATCAGTTCGTTGGTCGACAGCGCCTCATCGTCGGCTATATGGTAGATGCCGCTCTCCACCTCCTTTTCGAGCAGTCCGCCGATGATAAAACTCAGATTATCTATCGATGTGAACGTGCGTCTGTTTTCGAAAGCCCCTAGCGGCCATGGTATACCCTTTTTCACCACACTGTACAGCAGGTTCAGGTTTCCCTTGTTGCCCGGTCCGTGAATCATACACGGCCGCAGTATATACACCCTTTTATCCGTAGGATGCGCCTTGATATATTCCTCCGCCTTGATTTTGCTCTCCCCGTAAGGTCCCACCGGAGCAGGCACCACGTCCTCTGTCAGCACATCACCCGGCACGAAGTCAGCCGCCGCTTTCACCGAAGAGAAGAAGATAAACTTCTTCGCGTCCGATTTCACATAATAGTCATATATCCGTTCCGTCAGTCCCGTGTTGATGTCGAAGTACACCTGCGCCTTCGATTTGTTTTTCGTATCATGTGCCTTCCCCGCCAGATGAATGATGGCATCCACCTCCGGTACCAGCCCCTTATCCAGGTCGTCCCACGAATAAGTCTTCGTCACCCCCTCTTTTTCGGGAGCCACGATATCAAGTCCATAAATTGTATTCCCGTCAGCGAGCGCCTTGACCAGATTGCTGCCCACAAAACCGTGAATACCCGTAATCAGAATTCTCATATATATAGTTTTTCTATTTCATTCCATACGATCAGGTTGTCGAATTTCTCCACCACCCATTTACGGGCAGCCGTCCCCGACACCACCTTCTTGTCATGTATCTCGGTTATCGCCTCCGCTATACTGTCAGCGCTGTGTTCAGCGAACAGTCCCGTCCGGCCCTCCACGATAGCGTCGCGGCATCCCGTCACCCGTGTTGTCACCACCGGCACTCCCATCGACTGTGCCTCCAGCACCCCCGTAGGGAATCCCTCGCGGTACGAAGCCAGCACATACACATTCATCATCGCATAAAAGTACTCCTGGTCCGTGTTCTGGAAATCCGTCCACACGATCTGCGGGTCGTTCTTGATATCATCCTGTATATCCTCAGGCAGTGCGTCTCTCACCTCGAACATCCCCACCAGCAGCAGTTTCATGTTCCGGTATCTCTTTTTCAGTTTTCTGAAGGCCGACACCAGTTCTATGATACCCTTATCTTTCACGAGCCGTCCCGTGTAACCTATCACCCAGTCGCCGTCGGCTATGCCCCATCGCCGTCTCATCGCCGCCAGATGGTCACCGTCTATCTTCTCCGGGCAGAACTTGCCCTGCGTATCTATTCCCGAGCACGTGCCGTTGCCCAGCACCAACTGTTTATCGGCAGGAGCCAAGTGGTCCTCTATGCTTCGTTGCAGCACCGAAGGACTCACGCACACTATCTTTGTGGCGCAAGCCGACGATATCCTGTCCACCGTCATCAGTACGAACCGTTTCAGTCCGTGGCTCGTCTCATATACCAGTCCGTGCCGGAAGTAAATTCTCCGGGGCACCCTCATCAGCCATCCCGCCAGCATCGCCAGCAGTCCCCCTTTCGGTGTATGGCCCACGATGACACCTATCTTGTTCTCTCTGATATAGCTGCATATCTGGCGTATCGACTTCACGTCCTGTTTCACCGAGAAACTTCTCTTCACGGGCACCACCTTATAGCCGAATCCCTGTTCACGGGCATATCCGTCCAGATATTCACTCTCGCTGCACACTGCGAACATCCTATACCCCTTTTGACGGAAGAAAGCGAACTGTCCCCCGATAAAGTAAGGCAGCACGAAATAGATGTTCACCACATGCAGTATGTTCTTATCGTTATGCTTCATTCGTTTTTGTCAACTCCTTATATACATCCTCGTATCCATCCACCATTTTGGAGATATCGAATTGCTTGGCACGCTCATAACAGGCATCCGCCACGCTGTCGTAATAAGTCCTGTCATCATGCAGATGTTTTATTTCGGCAGCCAAAGCCTCTGCGTCCTGATGAGGAAACAGAATACCATATCCTTCCGTTACCTCCTTCAGTCCATTCACATTACTTGCTATAAAAGGTTTCTTTGACGACATCCCCTCTATATTAGACAGCGACAGCCCTTCCCAGTGCGAAGACATGACTATCACATCCGTTGTCTTCAGTACGTTCGGTATATCATCTCTGAATCCCAGGAATCGTACACGATCCTTTATCTGCAGTTCATCCACGAGACTTTCCAGAAGTCCTCTTCGTGTTCCGTCGCCCACGAGCCACAGTTTATATTCATCGGGCAGTAAAGATATGGCACGTATCAGCGTCTCGTGGTCCTTGGCCTCTTTCAGTCCGGCCACCATTGTCACTACGAAGTCATTGTCCCCTTTCATGCCCCCTATCGGTTGTGCATAATAGAATCTGTCTACTTCCACCCCGTTATTGATCGTACATACATCCACACTCTTCGTCTGGATATAGTCCTCCAACATTTTCTGAGCGATATCCGATATACACACCACCTTGCCATATTGTCTGTACATCCATCTGTCCACGCAGCCCAACCATTTTTTACTTCTTCTTCTGTTGTTCGTACTATGTTCTGTGGTGACCAACTGTCTATGGCAGAACATATTCGCAATAGCCGTATAATATTGAGCGGAAGTGTTATGAGTATGCACCACATCATAATGGCGCATGATCCTGATTAGCTTCAGTATGCAGACTGGATTGTATGGGCTACCGTTCTTCGAGAAACAGATTACATGGCATCCGTTATCTTCTAATTTCTTCTTAAAACTGGTATCCATTCCGTTAAAGACTGCAACATCCACCTGATGTCCTTTCTTCATAAGAGCAAGGGTAAGGTCGGTCACTATTTTTTCGGCGCCACCTGTATATAAGGATGTGATTACTTGCAGTATTCTCATTTTATGTATTTCTTATCGAATAGATACATCATGTATCCTATAGGCATTGTGAACAGCCACAATGATGACAGTGCAGGTTTATTACCACTATCAGAACAGAATCTGAATCTCCAGTAATTAATGGCAGCCTTTATCTTTTGAGCAAAAGGGATTTTCTGTACGCACAGCTCCGAATAACACAACATCGAGGCAATCGGGCTCTGCATACGGATACGTACGATTTTAGACGTAAGTCCACCTTCCAGATAATCCCTGTAATAAATTACTTTCTTGAATATTCTCAATTTATATTTCTGTGCTATTCTGTTCCATACCAATGCTTCAGGGCAGAACTTTTCACCTTCTATTTCAGGAAAAGGAAAATCTCGGAGCACATCTGT
>OBID01000469.1_pt1 | contig 16578 bp, 13 predicted proteins | sample 1519781 | NCBI WGS metagenome assembly OBID01 (sample SAMEA3991478, study PRJEB22521) | metagenome | biome: anthropogenic terrestrial biome; feature: sewage plant; material: sludge | place: Sweden | collected 2012-09-26 | reverse complement strand
AGAAAAGTTCAGCTTGAAATTCTTGCAGAAAAGATTGCAAAGAATGTTATTAAAAACGGAAGAGCTTCAGCTCTTGAACCAATGAATCCTTATGAGAGAAGAATTGTTCACGCAAAGGTTGCTGAAATTGAAGGTGTAAGTTCACATTCAACAGGTCAGGATCCTTTCAGAAAAGTTATTATTTCTTCAAACAATAAGCACCCTGAAAGAAAACCAGGAGATTTCAAGAAGAGAAGCAATAACAGCAATAATAACAATAATTTCAGAAATACAAAGCCAAAGGCTTTTGATATCAAGACATCCTTTGAAAAGGATTATAAGAAACCAAGACCAGAGGATAGCCTCGGTTCAGGTCTTTACTCAAAGATTGAGTTTTAAAAACGGGGAGCATACTTTTTGAGTATGCTCTTTTTGTTGATTTATCGGGAGGATTTATGAGTACAATCTGTGCGATTGCTACACCACTTGCAGTGGGTGGAATTTCTGTTATCAGAATTTCAGGAGAAAAAGCAATAGAAATTGCGAAGAGTGTTTTTTCAACAACAAGTGGTAAAGGTGTTGAAAAAATGCAAGGGTATACCTGTGTTTATGGCAAGGTAATAAGTGACGGAAAAGAAATTGATGACGGAATTCTGACTGTTTTCAGAGCACCAAAAAGCTTTACTGGTGAAGATGTGTGTGAAATTTCCTGCCACGGCGGAATTTTTGTCACAAAACAGGTTCTTCGTGCAGTTATACAGAGTGGTGCAGTTCCAGCGCAAGCCGGCGAATTTACAAAAAGAGCATTTTTGAACGGCAAAATGTCTTTAACACAGGCAGAGGCTGTAATGGATGTAATTTCAGCACAGGGTGAACAGTCATTGCGTGCGGCGGTTTCATCACATGAGGGTGCATTATTCACAAGAATTAGAAAAATCACCGACAAGCTTGTTTCAATTTTAGGTGAGCTTGCAGCTTGGGTTGATTATCCTGAGGAAGATTTACCTGATATTGAGTTTTCGACCTTGCATAATTCACTTTCTCAGAATATTTTTGAACTTGACAGGCTTTTAGATTCATATGATTCAGGAAGAATTTTCAGAAATGGTATTGATACTGCTATTGTTGGAAAGCCAAATGTAGGAAAGTCGACATTAATGAATTTACTCCTCGGTTATGACAGAAGTATTGTTACTGAAATTGAAGGAACAACCCGTGATATTGTTGAGGAATCGGCAAGAATTGGTGAGATAGTTCTAAGGCTTTCTGATACTGCTGGCATTCACGAAACACAGGATATTGTTGAGGGCGTTGGTGTAAACCGTGCAAAGAAAAAAATCAGTGAGGCTGACTTGGTTCTTGTTGTTTTTGATAATTCAAGAAAGCTGACAAATGAGGATTTTTCACTTATTGAAAGTGTCAAGGCCAAGCATTGTGTTGCTGTTTTAAATAAAACCGATCTTGAATCGATGGTTGACATAAATGTCTTAAAAGAGTATTTTAAATATGTTGTTGAAATTTCCGCCAAAAACAATAATGGAATAGAAATGCTTAAATCTTCACTTGAAGAAATTTTTAAGCTTAATGATTTTGACGCAACAAGTGGAATTATTGCAAATGAACGTCAGAAGCAATGTGTTGAGTCAGCAAAAGACTATCTTATTAAAGCTAATGAAGTACTTATTTCAGGGGAAACCTATGATGCTGTGACTGTTCTCATTGACAAAGCTGCAGAAAGACTCCTTGAATTATCTGGTGAGAAGGCAACAGAAGCTGTTGTTAATGATGTCTTTTCAAGATTCTGTGTAGGAAAATAGTGTTTCACGTGGAACATTATGTTATTTTTTTGTTTTTATGTGCGAAGGTGTATGGGGGCAAGTGCATAGTTACCAAACCAACAATTATTGTTGGTTATATTCCTTTCTGTCTTGAAACAGAAAGGAATCAAAGAATTCAAGTCAAATCCTCAGACACGTTTCGCTAGCGCTCAACAACTCGGATTTGACATTTCTGCCCTTCGAAAGCTCTTTTGAGTGACGGTCGCTCAATCAACCAGTATAGTGTTCTATTCTGTTTTATTTTGTTCGTGGTTGATTTCGTGCTCCGACCTTTTATGAGTCTAGCTTTATATATATGTTATTCAAAGGGGTATCGGTGCGAGTGAAAAGAAAAAGTAATAACTTAATTATGTTCATGTTACTTTCTGTCTTGAAACAAAAATAGAAATTCTATAAACTAAAATTAATTTTTATACGCGAAGGGGTATGGGGCGACTTCAATGCCGCCAAAAGAACTTGCTATGTGCTTGTTTCCGTTTCTGTTTTGAAACAGAGAAAAGAATATCTATTAATTGCTTTTAGTTTTTGTATGCGAAGGGGTATGGGGGCGACCGCAAAGCCCCCGATAATTTGATAAATATTAAAATAAGATTTTGCTATTATCATTGAAAGGATAATATTATGATAGATGATAAATATATAAACCAATACGATGTTGCAATAGTCGGTGCAGGTCACGCTGGCGTTGAGGCCGCACTTGCAAGTGCGCGCCTTGGCTCTAAAACTGTTCTTTTCACAATTTCACTTGATTATATTTCAGTAATGCCTTGCAATCCATCAATCGGTGGAACGGCAAAAGGTCACCTTGTCCGTGAAATTGATGCTCTTGGCGGCGAAATGGGAAAAGCCGCTGATAAAACTTTTTTGCAGAGCAGAGTTCTCAATAGAGGAAAAGGCCCTGCTGTACACAGCCTTCGTGTGCAGAGTGACAGAATTAAATATCATAATTATATGAAGTCAGCTGTTGAGAGCGAGGAAAATCTTGACGTTAAGCAGGCTGAAATTACTCAGATTGAAGTCGTTGACGGAAAAGTTGTCGGCGTTGGAACAAGAATAAATACTTGGTATAAAGTCGGTGCAGTTGTAATTGCTACAGGAACATTTCTGCGTGGACTTATACATGTCGGACATGTTTCATACGAAAGTGGCCCAGACTCAATGCTTCCTGCTGCTTTTTTGTCAGAGAGTCTTAAAAAAGCCGGCGTAACCTTAAGACGATTCAAGACAGGAACACCAGCGCGTGTTCACAAGAGAAGTATTAATTTTGACGCACTTGAAAAACAGGACGGCGATGAGAAGATAGTTCCGTTTTCTTTTGCTAACGAGGATAAGCTTGAAAACAAGGTTTCCTGTTATATAGCTTACACAAATCAGACAACTCATCAGATAATCAAAGATAACATTAAGCGTTCAGCAATGTATTCAGGTAATATCGAGGGGGTTGGCCCAAGATACTGCCCAAGTATTGAGGATAAGATTGTCCGTTTTGCTGACAAGCCACGTCATCAGCTTTTTGTTGAGCCAATGGGACTTGGTACTGATGAAATGTATCTTCAGGGTATGTCAACATCACTTCCTGAAGATGTACAGATTGAATTTTTAAGAAGCATAAAAGGTCTTGAAAATGTCGAGATAATGCGTAATGCTTATGCAATTGAATATGACTGCTGTGATCCGACTGAATTGTTACCGACACTTGAATTCAAGAATGTTTCGGGACTTTTTGGTGCGGGACAGTTCAATGGTACTTCCGGTTATGAGGAAGCTGCCGCACAGGGCTTAATTGCGGGAATTAATGCAGCCAAGAAAATGCAGGGAAAAGAAGGGCTTGTTCTTGACAGAGCGTCCTCTTATATCGGTACATTGATTGATGATCTTGTTACAAAGGGATGTTCAGATCCATACAGAATGCTTACTTCAAGGAGTGAGTACAGACTTTTACTTCGTCAGGATAATGCTGATGAAAGATTGACTCCTTTCGGATATAAAATTGGTCTGATTTCTGAGCAGCGTTATAATCATCTTCTTGAAAAGCGTTCACAGATTGAAGCTGAAGTAAAAAGATTGTGGAAGCTTAATATGTCACCGACAAATGAGCTTAATGAATATCTTGAAAGTGTCGGTACAACACGACTTTCAACAGGAATAAAGCTTGCTGAACTTATAAGACGGCCACAGGTTTTCTATGATGATACTGCTGTATTTGACACTGCACGTCCTGAATTATCTGATGAAGTACGCGAACAGGTTGAACTCACTATAAAGTATGAAGGATATATAGCAATTCAGCTTGAACAGGTTGAATCAATGAGAAAGCTTGAAGTAAAAAAGCTTTCTGCTGATATTGATTATAAGGAAATAAGAGGACTACGCCTTGAAGCAATAGAAAAGCTCAACAAAATAAAGCCTTTGAGCGTTGGACAGGCTTCAAGAGTTTCAGGCGTAAACCCAGCAGATATTTCAGTATTATTAATATGGCTTGAGCAGAAGGGGAGAAAATAGTGATAATAGAAAAAAATAAGTTTATTGACTTGTTTTCTTCAGGTGGAATGAGCGTCAGTGATGAGCAGTATGAAAAGTTTTCAATATATTCGGATATGCTTGTACAGTGGAATAACAAGTGCAATCTTACTGCAATTCTTGACCCGGAGGGGATAACCATAAAGCATTTCTATGACAGTGTTTTCCCTTTTATGAATATTGATATGCCGCAGAATGCAAAGCTTATCGATGTTGGAACTGGTGCGGGATTTCCGTCCGTTCCGCTTGCTATAATGAGAAATGATTTGAAATTAACCTTACTCGATAGCCTTAATAAGAGAATTAACTTTTTAAGTGAGCTGACAGATACTCTTGAAGTTAATGCGGAGTGCGTTCACGGTAGGGCAGAAGAATTCGGACAGAAAGCCGATTTCAGAGAGAAATTTGATATAGCTACTGCCCGTGCTGTTGCGTCACTCCCTGAACTGTGTGAATATTGCCTGCCTTTTGTTAAGGTTGGGGGATATTTTGTATCGTTTAAAGGTTCAAACGGGCTTGAGGAAATTAATAATTCACACAATGCAATTTCAACACTGGGCGGAGAGATTGTTGAAAAAAAGAGCTACACTCTCCCCAACAATGATGGCAGGACACTTGTTGTGATAAAGAAAATATCGCATACTCCGACAAAATATCCACGCAATAAAGGTCAGATGACAAAAAAGCCTTTATAATATGTTGAATAAAAAGATAATATAGATTATTAGAAAGAATATTTAATCGGACAGGCTATGGAAATTATTTCCTATTAATGTTATACTAAATACAAGTTAGTATGACAAAAAGGGGGATTTTCTATGGCCACTATTTTTGGGATAACAAAAGAAAAAACTATAAACAAAGTCTTTGATATATCTATTACGGAAATATTTCCGAATCCATATCAGCCACGTTCGGTATTCACCGATTCTGAATTACGTCCATTGGCAGACAGTATAAAGCAGAACGGAATACTTCAACCATTGACTATTAGAAAAGCAGATCTGGGATATGAGCTTGTTTCAGGCGAGAGGAGATTGAGGGCAGCAAGAATGGCTGGATTTCTGAGTGTACCTTGTATTATGATTGAGGTTTCTGACAGAAGTTCAGCTTTACTTGCATTGGTCGAGAACATTCAGCGTGAAGATTTATCATATTTTGATGAAGCTGCTGCAATAGAACAGCTTATTGATTTATACGGGATGACTCAGGAAGACGCTGCAATAAAACTCGGGATGGCTCAATCAACTATTGCAAATAAACTCCGCTTATTAAAGCTCACTGAACCTGAAAGAAAATACATAAAAGAAAGTGGATTATCAGAAAGGCACGCAAGGGCATTATTAAAACTTAAAGACCCGGATCAGCGTATACAGGTTGTGGACAAGGTCTTAAAGCATAATATGAATGTTGAGAAAACTGAACTTTTCATAGAACAGATTATCTGTACAGAAAACGAGAGGGAAAACTTCAAGAAGCGTGCAGTTCTTCTTCGTGACGTAAGGCTTTTTATGAATACAATTAACAAAGCTGTCGAAACCGTCAAAATGGCAGGAGTAGCAGCAGATGCGAAGAAGACACAGAACAGCGAGTATATCGAATATGTCATACGCATACCAGTGAACACCCCTAACCCCTAACCCCTAATTTATATTTATATTATTTTTGCAGGCATTAATTGCCTGCACTTTTTTTGTTCCACGTGGAACATTTTATAAAAAAGCTTTGATTTTCACTCAAAAGATGATATAATGGTAATATGTCATTAAAAAGCGAACGGAGGATTATATGGGAAAGGTTATTTCTGTATCCAACCAGAAGGGCGGAGTAGGGAAGTCAACTACTGTTGTGAACCTTGCGGCTTACTTGGGCGCAAAGGGATATAAGGTTCTTGTTATAGATATTGATGCCCAGGGTAACACCACTACGGGCTTTGGTATAAGAAAAAAAGCAGTAAAAAACACTGTTTATGAAACCATAATTGGTGCTTGCAGAATTCAGGATGCTATAATAAAGACTGAATTCAAGAATGTTTCTGTTGTTACATCAGCACAGAAGCTTGCTGGTGCTGAAATAGAACTTTCAATGCTTGATAATCGTGTTCAACGTCTTAAAATGCAGGTTCTCACAATTAAACAGGACTATGATTATATCCTGATTGATTGTCCACCGTCATTAAGTATGCTGACATTGAATGCACTTGCCTGCTGTGACAGTGTTCTTATTCCGTTGCAGTGCGAATTTTATTCACTTGAAGGCTTGACTCAGCTTAACGATACAATTAAGAGAGTCCGTGACCATTATAATCCGACAATTGATATAGAGGGAATTATCTTCACAATGTTTGTTGGAAGATATAATCTCACAGCTTCTGTTGTTGCTGAAGTTAAAAAGCACTTTCCGAAGAAGGTTTATGATACAGTTATACCGAGAAATGTAACACTTTCTGAAGCCCCGAGCTTTGGAAAACCAGTATTGTATTACGATAAAAGCTCAAAGGGAGCAGATGCGTATAAAGAATTCTGCAATGAATTCCTTAAAAGAGAAAAGACCGCTAAAAAGAAAATGGTAGGGGGATTAATATAATGGCGAAAAAACGTGGCCTTGGAATGGGTATGGACGCCTTATTCTTTGAAAATTCCACAGAATCAAGCTCTTCTCAGACCTTGAGAATATCTGAAATTGAACCTAACAAGTCACAGCCACGAATTGACTTTGATGATGAAGCTATTGCAACACTTGCTGATTCAATAAGACAGCATGGCTTATTACAGCCTTTGCTTGTCAGACCACTTGAAAATGGTTCCTATCAGATTGTTGCAGGCGAACGAAGATGGAGAGCCTGCAGAATGGCGGGGCTTGATGAGATCCCTGTTCACATTAAAGAGCTTTCAGATCAGGAAACTATGCAGGTTGCACTTATTGAAAACCTTCAGAGAGAGAACCTGAATGCTATTGAAGAAGCACTCGGTTATCAGGATTTGATTAATAATTATAATATGACACAGGAAGAAGTTGCAAAAACAGTAGGGAAAAGCCGTTCAGTCGTTGCAAACTGCCTTAGAGCCTTAAAGCTTGAGGATGAAATCCAGAATATGCTCAGAAATGGTGATATCACAATTGGACATGCCAAGGCTCTTGCTGGTGTTGAAAACTCACAGATAAGGGTTGATTTGGCTAAAAAATGCAAGGAAGATATGCTCACAGTGCGAAATCTTGAAAAGCTTTGTGCAAAGATTTCAGAAGAGAGCAATAACAAACCACAAAGCAAGGAAAAGAAACAGAGTGTTATTGATAGTTACTTTAAAGAGGTTGAGCTTGCACTTAATCAAGAGCTTGGCAGAAAAGTAACAGTAAACTCAGCGAAAAATAAAGGAACTATTGAAATAGAGTTCTACAACAAAGACGATTTATCAGAATTGGCAAAGTTATTAGCAAAGGTTACACAATAAAAGTATAAAATGTTCCACGTGGAACATAATAGCAATAAAGGGGAAGTACAAAATGTTAGATATTAAGTTTTTAAGAGAAAATCCGGATGTAGTAAAAGAAAACATTAAAAAGAAGTTTCAGGACAGCAAGTTGCCTATGGTTGACGAGGTAATTGAGCTTGACAAGCAGTTCAGGGAAGCAAAGACAAAATGCGATTCTCTCAGAAATCAGAGAAATGTTATAAGCAAGCAGATTGGTGGCTTTATGGGCAAGGGCATGAAGGCTGAGGCAGAAGAAGCTAAAGCACAGGTTGCTGAAATTGCAAAAGAACTTGCTGAACTTGAAAGCTCTGAAACAGAATATGAAGCAAAGATCAGAGAGAAAATGCTTGTTATCCCAAATATTATAGATGACAGTGTACCAATTGGTAAGGATGACAGCCAGAATGTTGAGATTGAAAAGTTCGGTGAGCCTTTTGTTCCTGAATTTGAAGTACCTTATCACGTTGACATTATGGAAAAGCTCAATGGAATTGATATTGACAGTGCAAGAAAGACAAGCGGAAACGGTTTCTACTATCTTTTAGGTGACATTGCAAGACTTCATTCAGCAATTCTTTCATATGCAAGAGATTTTATGATTGACAGAGGATTTACTTACGTTATCCCTCCATACATGATAAGAAGTAATGTTGTAACAGGCGTTATGAGCTTTGCTGAAATGGAAGGTATGATGTATAAGATTGAGGGGGAAGACCTTTATCTTATCGGAACAAGCGAACACTCAATGATAGGAAGATATATTGATACAATTATCCCTGAAGAACGCTTGCCAAAGACTTTGACAAGCTATTCACCGTGCTTTAGAAAAGAAGTTGGTGCTCACGGCATTGAAGAACGTGGAGTTTATAGAATTCATCAGTTTGAAAAGCAGGAAATGATTGTTGTCTGCAAGCCAGAAGAAAGCAAGGAATGGTATGACAGACTCTGGAAGAATACAGTTGATTTCTTTAGAACACTTGATGTTCCTGTAAGAACACTTGAATGTTGTTCAGGAGATTTAGCAGACCTTAAGGTTAAGAGCTGTGACGTTGAAGCCTGGTCACCAAGACAGAAGAAGTATTTCGAAGTCGGAAGCTGTTCAAACCTCGGCGATGCACAGGCAAGACGTCTTGGTATCAGAGTCAAGGGAGAAAACGGCGAAAAGTACCTTGCACATACTCTTAACAATACTTGCGTTGCTCCACCAAGAATGCTTATTGCTTTCCTTGAAAATAACCTTAACGCTGACGGAAGTGTAAGAATTCCTGAGGCTTTGAGAATGTATATGGGTGGAAAAGACATTATTAAATAACAAAAAGTGGGGAACATACAGAAAATGGAAACAAAATACGCTACACATTATGAGGAAAATCAGAGAGTTTGCTTTTATGACTGCGATTATAAGGGAAGAATGAAGCTTTCATCCATATTAAGACGTTCTTCTGAAATAGCAGGAAGCGATTATACAATAAAAGGCTACGGCCACGAAATCCTTTGGGAACAGGATATGGTTTTCCTGTTGTCACGTGTTAGCGTAAAGATATTTGATTATCCAAAGCAACCTGATGAAATTATCACAAGAACGTGGGAAAGCGGAAAAAAAGGCGCAATGTTCCTTCGTGGAACAGAAATTATCAATAATAATAAGATTTCAGCAAGTATTCAGAGCGGATGGATTCTCGCAAGCCCAAATACACGAAAGATACACAAGCCATCCTACTATGCTTTCAATATGCCACAGGACGAGGATAAAGAGGTCTTCGCCCTCCCGGTTGGCAAAATTCATTATGGTGAACTTAATCTCCTCGGACAAAGAGAAGTAAGAATCAGCGACCTTGACGAAAACGGCCATGTTTATAATGCTGTTTATTCAGATATGGCGTGCGACTTCCTCCCAAAAGAGAAATACGATAAGGATATCGACAACTTCAGGATAAATTATGTTTCTGAAGCTGTGCTTGGCGAGAAGATTGATATGTATGCCTTTGAGGAAGATAACAGAAATGTTATAGTAGGAAAAGTCTGCGATAAGATATGCTTTGAATGTGAATTTATCTGGAAAAGTTAAAAAAAGCACATTCCCATTAAACATGTGGGGATGTGCTTTTTCTGTTCTAAATATTATCGTTAAAAAAATAACAGAATATAATTATAATATATTGTAAAAGTGAATATATAAAAGCATTTATCGGCAAAATAAATCGTGTATTATTACATGCTCAAAAGCGTTGACAAAATATGATAAATTTAGTATTATAAAAAGAATATAACGTGAGGGATTAAAGAAAAGGGAGGAATAATGGATGATAGAACCAGATTTTAACAGTAAATTTACAAAAGAGGGGTTAACTTTCGATGACGTTTTGCTCATTCCTGCAAAATCGGACATTACACCTAATAAGGTTAAGCTTGGAACGACGCTTGCAGGCAATATTCATTTGAACACACCTGTTATGACGGCTGCTATGGATACTGTTACAGAAAGCAGAATGGCTATTGCTATTGCTCGTGAGGGTGGTATCGGTGTTATTCATAAGAATATGAGCATTGAACAGCAGGTTGACGAGGTTGACAAGGTAAAGCGTTCAGAAAACGGAGTAATAGTAAATCCATTTTCACTCACTGCTGATCATTTTGTATATGATGCAAATGATCTTATGGCAAAATATAAAATTTCAGGAGTTCCTATTGTTGATAAAAAAAGAAAGCTTGTAGGAATTCTTACAAACCGTGATTTAAGATTTTTAACTGACTTTAATATAAAAATTTCTGAAGTAATGACAAAAGAAAATCTTGTTACTGCAGAAGTTGGCACAACACTTGAGCAGGCACAGAAGATTCTTATGAAGCACAAGATTGAAAAACTTCCTTTGGTTGACGAAAACGGAAACCTTAAAGGGCTTATCACAATCAAGGATATTGAAAAAGCTGTTCAGTACCCTAATTCTGCAAGAGATAACAATGGTCGTCTTCTTTGCGGTGCAGCTATCGGTGTTACTGCTGACGTTCTTGAAAGAGCTGGCGCACTTGTTGAAGCACAGGTTGACGTGCTTGTTCTTGACAGTGCACACGGACATAGTGCAAACATTATTAACTGCGTAAGAAAAGTTAAGGAAGCCTTCCCACATATTCCTGTTATTGCTGGTAATATCGCAACAGCAGGAGCTGCTGAAGATTTGATTAAAGCAGGTGCTGACGCTCTTAAGGTTGGTATCGGACCTGGTTCTATCTGTACGACCCGTGTTGTTGCTGGTATCGGTGTTCCACAGATTACAGCTGTGTATGATGTTGCTTGCGTAGCTTCAAAGCACAACATTCCGGTAATCGCTGACGGTGGTATCAAGTATTCAGGTGATATCGTGAAGGCACTTGCTGCTGGGGCAAACGTTGTAATGCTCGGTTCACTTCTCGCTGGTTGTGACGAAGCTCCTGGCGGAACAGAAATCTATCAGGGCAGAAGCTTTAAGGTTTATCGTGGAATGGGAAGCCTAGGCGCAATGGCTTGCGGAAGCAAGGACAGATACTTCCAGGAAGATGCTAAAAAACTTGTTCCAGAAGGCGTTGAAGGACGTGTTCCTTATAAGGGAATGCTTTCAGATACTATCTATCAGCTTGTTGGTGGTATTCGCTCGGGTATGGGTTACTGTGGTTGTGAAACAATTCCACTACTTCAGGCAAACGGAAAGTTTGTTAAGATTACTGGTGCAGGACTTAAGGAAAGTCACCCACATGATATTTATATCACAAAAGAAGCACCAAACTACAGCACACAGATATAAAATAATTACCCCCTGTTTTCATAACAGGGGGTTTGTGTTATATATCATATTTGTTAAGATGATTGAAAATTTCAGGCTCAGTCCATTTTGTGTTTGGGTTTTCCTTGTAGAAATTCAGATCGCGCAGAAGTGTATGTATAGTTTTTGCGATATGTTTTCTTATCCTTACTTCATCATAGCGAATAAACAAATGTTTGCACTTTGATATAAGCTCGGTTCCGGACATTGCAGAGGTATGTGTTGCAGCAATATCAGCAATTTCGTCAAACGTATAATCTTTCATCTCAATCATCTTCCTTTATTAATAAATTAAGTTATGCTATAATATAATTATGGACGAAAAACGGAATATTGTCAAACTATAATTTATGGTAAATATAAATAAATTTATTTACAACATACTAATAAAAATCTACATATAAACAAAATTACATATAAGGACAAGGACATATATGAATAGTATCATAACAAGTAAAAATATAAAAAGAGCAATACAAGCTTTGTGCGGATTGATATGTGTAGCTTTTGGTGTTGCGATATCTGCAAAGGCAGGGCTTGGCACTACGCCGATTTCAAGCCTTCCATATACGTTGAGCTGCATATCGCCATTATCACTTGGAACATACACCTTCATAGCAAATATGACGTTTTTACTTATTCAGGTCTTGATTCTTAAACGGGAGTACAAAGTGTCTCAGCTTATACAGGTTCCTGCCCTTTTTGTTTTTTCAGTATTAATTGACCTGTGGATGAAGCTTTTCGGTGGAATAGGCACATCGAATTACGGATTTATGTTAGGCCTATGTCTTGGCGGGTGCTTTTTTGTGGCATTTGGCGTGTATCTTCAGGTTAAGGCAAACGCTGTAATGCTGCCTGGCGATGGACTCGCAAAAGTAATTGCAAGTAAAACAAAAAAAGAATTCGGCAAGATTAAGATAATCTTTGATAGCTCGCTTGTTGGAATATCAATAATTATTTCACTGATTGTCAAGCATAAACTCCTTGGCGTCCGAGAGGGAACAATAATAGCGGCGTTCCTTGTTGGCACTATAATAAGGTTTTTGACCAAAAGAGTTCATATATTTGATACTGATACATAAAGAAAGATCCCGATACTGAAAAGTATCGGGATTGAGCTTTATCAAGGCAAAAGAATGTGAGGAATAACATTCTTTACCATTTTTGAACAAAAGGAAAGCAAAAAGCCTCAAAACAAATTCATTGTTTATTAATCTTTACTTAATTATACAAAACTAATATATAAATGTCAATATAAAAAAACAACAATAGTCACAAAATCGTAATATTTTTTAAATGGTATCTGCAATCAAAAAAATTATTAACTTGTTGATGTTGTGTAAGATTATAAATTTACTGATTGCAAAGTTAAAACAAGCATGATGATGTGAAAAGATTACTTAATAAGTAACTTACAAAACAAAAAAATAAAAACACGATACAATTTGTATCGTGTTTTTTGGTAACCCGTACGGGAATTGAAAAACAATCTGGGCAGTTCAGTGTGAAATTGTTGGGTATATTTTTAAAAAATATTACCCAGCAATAAAGGATTTAATAGAACATATTTAAATACAGATACACCAGCAAAGTAAATTAGTAACGGAATAATCAGTACGGCTGTATTTATTAATATTGAAGAAATATAGCTCTTTGCTTTTATCGAAATAACGAAAATCAGAAAGATTGAAATAATCATTCCAAGAAATCGCATAACACTTATAGCTATAAGATATTCTAAAATACTGATGCTTCCTGGAATTCTGTTCAGATGCTCCATACTACAAGCAGGAGCAATAATGGATGAAGTCCCATACTTAGATAAGACATTATAGAAATACGGTGCATAAGTTAAAAAGTAAATTATTGTTACAACAATTAAAGCTATAAAAAATTTACTTACAAATGTCTTTAACCTTCCATTATATGAGCATCTTAACAATACATTTGCTTTGTTCTGATATTCAACTGAATAGATGTAAGTAACACAACAGATTGTCATCAGCAAAGCAATTATCGCTAATTTTACATCCTTATTATGAGCACATTCATCACCAGTCAGAAGCTTATAGCCATCATCAAACAGATAATTGCCTTTTTTCTCTTGCAGATACTTTGTATGATTTTCCACATTAATAAAAGAGTTTTCAGGTCGCAGCAGATTCTCATACATATTACTCAATTCCTGAGAATCTCTGTTGTCAGATGCTTCAGAGAATGACTTATTCATATCCTCGTGAATTTTATTGAATCGTTCTCTCTCCTGCCGTATATAATCAAGCTTTTCCTGAGTAACTGGCCCCTCCAGTATCTGCATATATGCTTTATAATAACCATCGGATGTCTGAAAATCCTGTTGTATAGGCTTATATGTAAAAAATATTGTCAACCCGAATAAGATTAATATCAACAGCACTTTTCCGGATATAAAAGTTTTATAACACTCGTGAGGGAGAATTTTTGTTGTTTTATATGATTTTAAGAACTTAAATCTTAATGATATTTTATTACTGGAATTACTGATTTCCTTTTGTTCAGAAAAAATTACTACTGCAAGATATGAGAAAATCAGGAGCATTACTATCGATACAATAATGAAAACTACAACATAAAAAACCGGATGGCTGAAAACATTAAGATTCAGATACTTATTATATATCTGAAAGGTGTTCAAAAATCCTATTATATTGATGTATTTTAATAGTGAAAGCCAGCTTGTAGGTTCTATTGAATAATAACAAATTGCACTTAAGCCTAATACGCAACCTACAATTATGTATAGCTTTAAAGCATTTCTTGATACAACAGCGATCATATAAACAAATGAAGCTATAACAAAATATATAAGTAACTTTGAGAGTAAGAAAACAACCAGATATTCAAACACTGAAAGCTTAAGGTTACATGACAGATACCCTGTAACTGATTGAATAGGACGGCTTAAATCCCCAAAGCCATAACTTGAATTAGATATTAATATGTTTGTAGCATATAATAACGCCTCAACAGCAAAGCAACTTACAAAAATAACAAATAACTTTGAAAGTGCAAGTCTTAATCTGCCTTTGTATGTCGATTTTACTAACTGGAGCTGAGATAACTCTCTTTCCCTTGTCAGCAACGTTGTAACTATGAATATTATAAGTAGAATTCCCAGGATGTCAGTTCCGATAAATTCTGTTGAAGTGGTTATCCCTTTTGAAGGTCCCTGACTTTATTTAATACCTTTTAAATGGACAAAATCAAGCTTTGTTTTTGCAATATTTCTGTATGAAAATTCATCTGAATTTGAAAAGGCGATGATTTTTCCTGACATTTCTGCATTTAAATCAATACTCTCCAGATACTTGTCATAACTTTTACATTGCTGAATACTATCTGCTGATTCTGTTAACAAGATTCGTTCTGTTTCTTCATTCCCTGTATACAGAAGCTTACGGTTTGTGGTTGCATTTGTATGACAGTTTTCAAGCTTTTGGTTTATAAATGATAAAGCCTCATCATTACTCTTACCAGAAATATCTGCGTAAACCTGTTTATAGGCTTTTGCCGGAATATCGAAAATTCTATCGGTTTCCCCATAGATATTATTTATAATCAACCCAGCATTCAATAAGATAATTACTGCAATAGCAAGTAAAACTGACTTCCTTGTAAAAAGCTTTATTAATTCATTTCTCTCAATTCTCATATATTAAATCCTCATCAAAATAATGAAGATAAATATCTTCCAAGGTTGGTTTTACTGTAATATATTCATAATCGTCGGGAGCTGTTTCTGAAATAACACGTATGTATACATTTTTTTCATCTCTTGAAATATTACTTACCTTAAACTTCTTGCAGATATTTTTAACATTACTTATATCTGATGTTATTTCATAAACCTGATTATTTAATACTTCACATAATTTATGAGGAGAATCACTTGCAATGATTTCTCCTTTTTTTAAAAGCAGAATATCTTTTGCTATGAACTCAATATCAGAAACTACGTGAGTTGCTATAATAACAATTTTGTTGAAAGCAACTTCAGATATTAAATTCCTTATTCGTATTCTTTCCTTTGGATCAAGTCCTGCTGTTGGTTCATCAAGAATAATAATTTTTGGATTTCCAAGCAATGCCTGTGCTATTAATACACGTTGCTTCATTCCTCCTGAAAAACTTCCAAGTGGTTTATCTTTTACATCTTCAAGATTAACAGTTTTAATAAGCTTTTGAATCTGCTCAACAGCATCTTTTTTTGAAAGTCCTTTTAAAGCTGCCATATAGTACAGAAATCTGTTTAATGTGAAATTAGGGTACAAGCCCTGTTGCTGTGGCATATAACCAATGAGCTTTCGAAATTCCTTACCCATATCGGTTGTGCTCTTATTATCGTACAGTATAGTTCCACTTGTGGAATTAAGATTATCAGTAATTACATTCATAAGAGTTGATTTGCCTGAACCGTTTGGCCCAAGGAGTCCATATACACCCTCAGAAAATGAATATGTAAAATTATCAAGTGCCTTTACTTTTCCGTTATAGCATTTAGTCAGATTTTTAATATCAAGCATAAGTTCAATCACCTTTTTTAATTAGTTGGTACAGGCTCAGCATTGTTCTCCGGTGGCTTGCCTATGCTGTACACGGTAATATCCTTTTTATCTATATCGCTTTTTTTAACATAGTTAAATGAGAAGCTCCAAGGATCCTTTATGCCAACCAGGTATATATCATTACAACAATCAATAATATAAAAGCCTGGATTGGCCAATGTCTTTACTCTCTTGCCAGTCATATCATAAAAGTATATTTTTTTATTCTTACTATCGTTTACAATTAATTCATCTTTATCAACAGCCAACGAGATATCTTCACCATTTTGTTTAATCAAATCCAATGTGAATAATTTTGTTGTCTTGCCAGTAGTCAAATCAAGAGAATTGAAAGTATTTTCACATACTAACGACTGTGTATTATAGT
>OBID01000467.1_pt1 | contig 16595 bp, 14 predicted proteins | sample 1519781 | NCBI WGS metagenome assembly OBID01 (sample SAMEA3991478, study PRJEB22521) | metagenome | biome: anthropogenic terrestrial biome; feature: sewage plant; material: sludge | place: Sweden | collected 2012-09-26 | reverse complement strand
GGCCGAAGGCGATTGCGGCGCGGCGAGCGGGGTCCGACTGGCTGATAGCGCTTGCCGGAGCGCGGCCGCGAGCTTCACCGGGTCGCCGTGGCCGGCAATGTGCATGTACATGGTCGCAGGCGAAGAGCGGAGCAGGTGATTGTGGAGCGCGGTGATCGTAAAACCGCTTGCGAGCAGGCGGCTCAAAACGGGGTTCACCTCGTCGTGGGTCAGCACGAGATCGCCCATCACCATCGCCTCGTCGCCCATCGGCTGAAACGCCGCCCAGGAACCGAGCGCGAGGGAGGGCTTGATCGTCACCCCATCCAGCGTGACGCTCAGGTCCGAACGCGGGAAGCTGTAGCGGTGAACGCCCCCCGGCTGTTCGGCCCCCGCTCGTCCTATCGCCCGGTCGACAGCCGACCAGTCCGGCGCTGCCCATGCCGGGCTTGCCAGCAGGAGGCTGGCGAATCCCAAGGCGATGGTCTTTTTCAGCATAATTGATCCTTCATCAGCGCACTCGACACGGAAAGCCTCACGTCATGCGAGCGCGCCGCCGGCGAGCCGCGACATTGCGCTCCGGTTTCTTTCTTCGGGATAAGCAGTCCTATGCTCATGAGGCTTGTGATGCAACCCTTACACTTGTAGGCTAGTGACGATACAACTATGACAAACACACAAGCTTCCCCTTGGTTGCTCCTGATCCCGCAGCTTCCGGCTAAGCCTGCCTATTTGCGGGTGAAGGTCTGGCGGCGTTTGCAGGCGATCGGGGCCGCGCCGCTCAAGAACGCCGTCCATGCGCTCCCCAATCGCGAGGACACGCGCGCGCTGTTCGAAGAACTGCATCGCGAGATCACCGAAAATGGCGGCGAGGCGCTGATCCTCGAAGCGCGCCTTGTCGGCGGCATGGGCGATGCGGAGCTGCGCGGAGTGTTCGACGCTGCGCGTGACGCCGACTATGAGGAGTTGGCACGCGAGGCGCGCGCGCTGTGTGAGGGCGAGTATGTCGCGGCGGCGGATGTGGGCCGCCTGCGCAAACGCCTGAACGAGGTCGCCGCGATCGACTTTTTCGGTGCGCATGGTCGGCAGGCGGCACAGGCCGCCATCACCGAGGCGGACCGCCGCTCTCACCAACATCCCGATGTGAGCGGCCCCAGTGCGCCCGAGCTGACCCCGGCGGAGCTAAAGCGCCGCGTTTGGGTGACGCGCCGCCATGTCCATGTCGATCGCATCGCGTCCGCCTGGCTCATTCGCCGCTTCATCGACCCCGAGGCGAGCTTCAAGTTCGTCGAGGGCAAAGGATATGTGCCGGAGCCTGACGAACTGAGGTTCGACATGGCGGACGCTGAGTTCACCCACGAAGGCGACCGCTGCTCCTTCGAGACCTTGGTGTTCCGCACCGGTCTCGAGACCGACCCCGCGCTGCGGGCGCTCGGCGAAATTGTTCACGACCTTGATATTGCCGATGCTCGGTTCGAGCGCCCGGAAACTCCGGGAGTGAGCGCGCTTATCGCCGGCATCTGTGCCGGCACCGACGACGACGAGGAGCGGATCGCGCGCGGATCGACCGCGCTCGACGGATTCTATGCTCACTTCACCCGGCGAAAAGAGGACTAAAGATGGAGGCCAGCGCACGCGCTGAAATCGCAGTCGAGACGCTGCACGAGCACGGCATCAGCTTTGGCGAGGCGGTGCGCGTCTGGATCAGGGTCGCGCTGCTCAGCTTCGGCGGACCGGCGGGCCAGATAGCGGTGATGCATCGCATCCTGGTCGAGGAGAAGCGCTGGATCGGCGAGGAGCGGTTCCTCCACGCGCTCAACTATTGCATGCTGCTGCCCGGCCCTGAAGCGCAACAGCTAGCTGTCTATATTGGCTGGTTGCTCCATAAGACCAAGGGCGGCCTGGTCGCGGGCGCGCTATTCGTGCTGCCCGGCTTCCTCGCGATTTTAGGGCTCAGCTATGTCTATGTGCTGCTCGGCGAAGTGCCGCTGGTCGAGGGATTGTTCTTCGGATTGAAGGCCGCCGTGCTGGCGGTGGTGCTACAGGCGGTGGTCCGGGTGGGTTCGCGTGCCTTGAAGAACAACGTCATGCGCGGTTTTGCCGCGCTGGCGTTCGTCGCGATCTTCGTGCTCGACGTGCCCTTCCCGCTGATCGTGCTTGCCGCCGCGCTGATCGGCTTCTTCGGTGGCCGCGCTGGTTACGCCGCATTCAAGGGCGGCGGCGGACATGGTCCCGCCGGCGCTGAGATAGTCCACGACCGCGACACCGCTCTTGGCGAGGGCCTTCCCGACCATGCCCGGCCGAACCTCTCTTGGTCGCTGCGCATCTCCGGCGTCCTGCTGCTGCTCTGGCTCGGGCCGGTCGCAGCGCTGCTGTTCGCGTTCGGCCCCGACGACGTGTTCAGCCGCATCGCCACCTTCTTCAGCCAGATGGCGGTGGTGACCTTCGGCGGCGCCTATGCGGTGCTCGCCTATGTCGCGCAGGAGGCAGTCGAGACCTATGGCTGGCTCCAGCCCGGCGAGATGCTCGACGGGCTCGGCATGGCCGAGACCACGCCCGGGCCGCTGATCATGGTGACGCAGTTCGTCGGCTTTCTGGCAGCCTTCCGCGAGGCCACCGGACTGCCGCCGCTCATCGCCGCGACGTTGGGCGCGATTCTCACCACCTGGGTCACTTTCCTGCCCTGCTTCCTGTGGATCTTCGCCGGCGCGCCGTTCATCGAACGCCTGCGCGGCAACCGCGCATTGTCGGCCGCGCTTTCGGCGATCACCGCCGCAGTGGTGGGTGTCATTCTCAATCTGGCAGTCTGGTTCGGGATTCACACCTTGTTCGGGCAAGTCCGCGAAGTGCCGTTCGCGGCCGGCGCCATCGATCTCCCAGTCCTGACGTCCGTCGACTGGCCCGCGTTAGCGCTGGCGGTGGGTGCGATCCTCGCCATGTTCCGGTTCAAGGCCGGCATGCTGCCGGTGCTCGGCGTCTGCTCCGTCCTCGGGGCCGCATATGTAATGATCATCTGAAGGGAGTGACGTGTGACGATCGACCAATTTTCCCGACGCAGTGCAATCGCAACTCTTGGCATTGGAGCCGCAGCCATGACTATGAACGAAGCCTCGGCGCAGACGCCGACCGCAGCGCCGACGAATGTCCTCGCATTCGCCGGCAATCATCAGATCAAGCCGCTCAGGTTCGATCCCGCCAGGCTCCACGGCCTCTCCGAAAGGCTGATCACATCGCACCACGAGAACAATTATGCCGGCTCGGTCAAGGCGTTGAATATGATCGAAACACGCCTTGCCGCCGCGCTCGCTGACCCGGACCTACCGCCGGTGGTCTATGGCGGCCTCAAGCGCGAGGAGCTGCACCGCACCGGCTCGGTCGTGCTCCATGAAATCTATTTCGACGGGCTGGGCGGCAACGGTCAAGCAGCCGGCTCGATCCGCGACGCGCTGGGCGCGGCGTTCGGCTCGTTCGACCGCTGGGAGACCGACTTCCGCCGCACCGGCATGAGTCTTGCCGGCGGATCAGGTTGGTGCGTGCTCGTCTACAATCTCCACACCCGCTCGCTGCACAACCATTGGGCGTGGGATCATATGCACGGCGCAATCGCCGGCGTGCCGCTGCTGGCGCTCGATATGTACGAGCATAGTTTTCACATGGATTACGGCACCGCCGCCGCCAAATACGTCGACGCCTTCTTCCGCAACATCGACTGGGAAGTGGTCGACCGCCGCTATGCCGCGGCTTTGCGCGGCGGCGGCTGACCCGTCCGCCGAGGATCAACACCCACTTCTGCGCGACACCTGAGTTGGCGACCACAAAGGGGGCAGGTCCGATGGGAGATGCAACAGTGACATCCGGCCCGAACATCGCTCTTCTTTGGCGCGGACAAGCGGCCGAGTGGACGCATCGCTTTCATGAAGCTCGGCAGTGGCCGATCGTTCAAGCCTTGCGGTCGTTCGGGGCGACCACAAGGCCTGTACTGTACAGAGACGAAGCGGTTCGCGACATTCGTGACGAGTTGCTGTCGTTCGACGCGGTGCTGGTCTGGGTGAATCCGTTGGACATTTCAGGCGACCGCTCGGTGCTCGACCCGATGCTGCGCGAAGTCGCGGCGTGCGGCGTTGTCGTCAGCGCGCATCCTGACGTGATCGCCAAAATCGGCGTCAAGGAAGTGCTCTACACAACGCGATCCATGGAATGGGGCAGCGATGTCGATCGATACGTGGACGCTGAAGGCCTTCGCGCTCGTTTCCCCGAACATCTTGCCGCAGGCCCGCGCGTGCTGAAGCCGAACTACGGCAACGGCGGCAGGAATGTATGGCGTGTCCAACTAGACGAAGCGGGAAACGCTCCGGCTTTGAAAACGTCGGTGAAAGTTCAAGAGGCCCGCCAAGGAAGCAAATCGGAGCGCATCAGCCTAGCCGAGTGCTTGGAAAGGTGGGTGCCGTTTCTAAACGACGGCGGCGTGCTGATCGATCAGGCTTATCAGCCGCAGTCGTCCGAGGGCATGGTCCGCTGCTACGTGTGCGGGCACCGAGTGGTTGGCTTTGGGCACAACCTGATCACTGCGCTGATGACGCCAACGGCCATTGATACAACGTCGTCAACCCCACAGCCGATGGGCCGCGCCATGTTCGGACCGGAGGTGACGCGCTTCGCAGCCTTACGGAAAGCGATGGAGGATCGCTGGATTCCAGAGATGCAAAGGTTGCTGTCGATCGCCGACCACGATCTTCCGCTTCTTTGGGACGCCGACTTCCTATTTCGCCCTGGTGAAGCCATCAGCGATGGCTCCTATGCGCTTTGCGAGATCAATGCTAGTTCGGTTGCACCATTTCCGCCAAGCGCCGTCCAGCCAGTCGCCGCAGCGGCAATCGGTCGCGCTCTTGCCATTCGTTTGACGAAGGAGACCTCCAATCCTCATTGATATGATTCAAGCAATTCAAGAGACGTGACATTGGTCGTATCAATCAGACAAGCCTAAGGGTGAGCGAGGCTGGGTGAAACCGGCTCAGGTGGCAGCGCGGAGATACTGGTAGAGGGTTTCGCGACTGATCCCCAGGTCACGGGCGATGACGGCCTTGCGCTCGCCGTCATCAACACGGCGGTGCAGCTCGGCGACCATTTCGTCGGAGAGGGAACGTTTCCGCCCGCGATAAGCACCGCGTTGTCTGGCGACCGCAATGCCTTCGCGCTGCCGCTCCCGGATCAGGGCGCGCTCGAATTCGGCGAACGCACCCATGACCGAGAGCATCAGGTTGGCCATCGGGGAATCCTCGCCCGAGAAGGCCAGGCTTTCCTTCACGAACTCGATCCGGACGCCTCTTTTGGTGAGGGACTGAACCAGTTTGCGCAGATCGTCGAGATTACGCGCCAATCGATCCATGCTGTGGACCACGACGGTGTCACCCTCGCGGGCGAAGGCGAGCATGGCATCGAGTTCGGGGCGGTTGATGTCCTTGCCCGATGCCTTGTCGGTGAAAATCCGGTCGAGCGACTGCCCGTCCAACTGGCGATCGACATTCTGATCGAATGTGCTCACCCGGACGTAACCGATCCTCTGGCCTTTCATCGCCGCCTCCGGTCAAAATGTCAGGTTGAATTCTATGACACGGCGGAACATGCGTCAATAAATGCTTGCCATAACCCTATCCTGACAGAAACCGCCGCTGCATCCTGACGTCCGGTTAGGCTATACTCCAGATTGACGCTAGCCTGTCGCTCTCGACTCGGGATGGAGGCAGGATGGCGCGGCGGCGATTATTGGCCGGAGAAGAAAGGCGTCGCCTGTTCGATATCCCCCATGACGAAACCGCGATCGTCGGCCACTATACCCTTGCCGCCGAGGATCTCGAACTGGTCGGTCGCCGCTATCGCCCTGCCAACCGCCTCGGTCTGGCAACGCAGATCGCGCTTATGCGGCATCCCGGCTTCGGTTTGCAGCCCGACGTCGACGTCCCCGATGCGGTCCTTCACTATCTCGCCGCCCAGCTCTTCGTCGATGTTGATGCGTTCGCCGACTATGGCCAGCGCGCGCAAACACGTAACGATCATGCCGACATTGCGGCACGGCATCTGGGGCTACACCCTTTTCGGCGAGGGGATATACCGCTCGCGCTCGATCTCGCCGCAAGAGCTGCGGAGCGGACCGATCGGGGCGAACCTATTGTCCGCGCATTGATGGAGGGGCTGAAGCAGGAACGCTTCATTCTTCCATCGGCAGACACGCTCGAACGTGCGGGCCTCGCCGGCAGGGCACGCGCCCGCAAAGCCGCGGCGGCGCTCATTGTCGAAAGCCTGGGTCATGCCGAACTGGCGCGGATCGATGATCTGATCGTCAACAACAGCGACTTCGGCATGACGCCGCTGGCCTGGCTGCGCAATTTCGAGGAAGCGCCCACCACGGCGAACATCAACGGGCTGCTGGAACGGCTAAGCTATGTGCGCGGAATCGGCATCGACCCGGCGATCGGCGCGAAAATCCCCGACTTCCGGTTCGCGCAGTTCATGCGCGAAGGTGGCGTTGCGCCGGCGTTCCTGCTCTCCGATTATAGCCTTAACAGGCGCCGCGCGACGCTGATCGCGGCGGTCATCGACCTCGATGCCAGGCTCGCCGATGGTGCGATCCAGATGTTCGACAGGCTTGTCGGAAGCCTGTTCACACGGGCGCGGCGCGGGCGGGAAAGGCGCTATCAGGACAGCATCCGCTCGGTCGGCGAACTTATGCGGCTGTTCGGCGCGACGATCGCCGCGCTGGGAGAGGCGGTCGAACATGGCGGTAATCCGCTCGAACTGATCGACGAAGCGGTAGGCTGGCACAGACTGGTCGCAGCCAAATCGCAGGTCGATGCGCTGGCCGAGCTGGCGGGCGAAGATGCGCTTGTCGCGGCGACTGGTCGCTATGCGACGCTGCGGCGGTTCAGCCCGGCTTTCCTCGATACATTCACGTTCAAGGCATCGGGGAGCGGATCGCAACTGGTCAAGGCCATCGAGGTCATCCGCGATACCAATGCCCGCAAGGCCCGCAGCCTGCCCGAGGGCGTTCCGCTCCCATTCGCCAACCGGCAGTGGAAGCGCCTCATCACCGAAGGTGGCCAGGTCGATCGCCGGCGATACGAGACGGCCATCATGGCCACGCTGCGCGATCGGTTGCGCGCCGGCGACATATGGGTCGAAGGAACCCGCAATTATCGCCGCTTCGACACCTATTTGCTGAGTCGACGCGATGCCGATAAGGTGGCCGACAGCCTGCCATTCCAGACCGATGCGGCCGCCTATCTGGAGGAGCGGGCAAGGACGCTCGACTGGCGGCTGCGCCGTTTCGCCAAGCAACTCAAGGCGAACAGGCTCGCGGGCGTGGCGCTCGAACGCGACCGGCTCAAGCTGCAACCCATGCCGGCGATCACTCCACCCGAGGCGGAGGCTCTCGATCGCAGGCTCGACGCCTTGCTTCCGCGCGTGCGGATCACCGAACTCCTGGTCGAGGTGGCCGAGCGCACCGGGTTCCTGAGCGCATTTCGCGATCTTCGGTCCGGCAAGGAGCATGACAACCCGCACGCGATCCTCGCCGCCATTCTCGCTGATGGATCGAATCTGGGTCTAGAGCGCATGGCCAACGCCAGCGACGGGGTGAGCTACGCCCAGCTTGCCTGGACCCACAACTGGTATTTGTCGCCCGAAAACTATCAGGCCGCGTTGGGGATGATCGTTGCCGCGCACCATGATCTTCCTTTCACGCGCCATTGGGGAGCCGGCACTAGTTCATCCTCCGATGGGCAGTTCTTCCGCTCGGGCCGCAACCGATCGGCGGCGGCCGACATCAATGCGAAATATGGCAGCGAGCCGGGCCTGAAGATCTACTCCCACCTGTCCGATCATTTTGCCTCGTTCGGATCGCGGATCATGTCGGCCACCGCCGGCGAGGCCCCCTACGTGCTGGATGGCCTGATGCTCGGCGCCGGCGCGCTACCGCTGCATGAGCATTACACTGATACCGGCGGCGCGACGGACCATGTCTTTGCCCTTTGCCATCTTCTCGGCTTCCGGTTCGTGCCCCGTCTGCGCGACATCGCCGACCGGAAACTCGGCTCGATCGCCGCGCCTTCGACCTACAAAGGCATCGAAAGCCTCATGGGCCGCACGATCAAGACGGCGGCGATCGAAGCCGATTGGGATGACATCGTCAGGATCGTCGCCTCCATTAAGGAAGGAGCCGTTGCGCCCTCCGCGATCCTGCGCAAGCTGGCCGCCTACAAGCGCCAGAACAGGCTGGATTTTGCGCTGGCCGAACTCGGCCGCATCGAGCGGACGCTATTTGCGCTCGACTGGCTTGAACAGCCCGACTTGCGTCGCGCCTGCCAGGCCGGCCTCAATAAAGGCGAAGCACGTCATACCCTTGCCGCCGCGATCTACACCAACCGACAGGGGCGGTTCACCGATCGCTCGATCGAGAATCAGGAATATCGGGCATCGGGCCTCAATCTGCTGATCGCGGCGATTTCTTACTGGAACACCGTCTATATGGACAGGGCCGCCCAGCATCTCCAATCATCCGGCGGCACCTTCGATGATGCGCTGCTTGCCCATCTCTCGCCGATGGGCTGGGTGCATATCAGTTTGACCGGCGACTATCTGTGGCAAAGGGCAAACCGGCTCTCCCCTGGCGAGTTCCGCACCCTCAACGATCCCATGGCCCGCCTCAAACTCGTGGCATAGCCAGTGTTCTCATTATGTCCGCCAAATCGTTGTCTGGCGCACAAACCTTGAGGTGACGCCCATAGGCGTGATTGGAAACGGGTCGACCGGCGTGCAGATGGTTACCCATCTCGGCAAGCATGGCCATGATATTGTCCATTTCCAGCGGTCTCCGCAATGGATCATGCCATACCCCAATTTCGAATATAGCGAAGAAGACAAGGCGAGGTTCCGCGCCAGCGTCGAGGCCATTGATGCCATTCGCTATGACGAGACCTATTGGGCCAATATCCGCCGTTTTACTTCGGGCATCACCGATTTTGATAGCCCGCAGATCCATGAGATTGAGGAGATTTGCCGCAATTTCCTGGAAAACGCGGTCGTCGATCCGGTGCTGCGTGAGAAGTTGCGCCCCACCTATAAGGCCGCGTGCAAGCGGCTTATCTATTCTTACGATTATTACAGCGTCGCCCAGATGCCCAATGTCGAAACCATCGTTTCCGGTATCAAGGAGATCGTACCCGAAGGAGTGATCGACAATGACGGTATATTGCACCCGCTCGACATATTGGCGCTGGCAACCGGCTTCCATACCGATCGCTTTGTCCGCCCGATCTCGATCAAGGGCCTGAACGGCCGCGATATTGAGGATGCTTGGGCGGAACGCTGTGCCGCCTATATGGCCATCTCCATCCCCGATTTCCCGAACCTTTTCCTCTTCAACGGGCCAAGTTCGCCTGTAGGAAACTTCTCGTTGATCGACGTAGCCGAACGGCAATGGGGATATGTCGCGCAACTTCTGGATCGTGTGTCGAGCAGCAACGCCAGCGGCATTGTTGCCAGCAAGGCAGCCTTTGACGATTATGAAGATCGTCGGATAAAGGCCGCAAAGGCAACGATCTTTGGATCAGGCTGCACAAGCTGGTACCTAGACAAGACCGGCGTTCCGATCACCTGGCCCTGGGATTATGATGCCTTTGCCGACGCCATGGCAAAGCCCGATTTTGATGCTTTCGATATGGTATAAAACAGGGGCCTAGTGCCCCTCAATACCATTCCAGCCATTTGGTTGTGTCGATCCGCGCTTCCGGTTTGCGTCCCGTTTTCGCCAATAGGTGAAAGCTCAGCCGCTCGTCCGCAGGGATCGGGCGGGCGATTTCGTAAACCCGGTCATATTCGCTATGGGCGATTTTCCAGCCGTCCGCAGTCCGCACGTAGCGATCGCGGTAGATCGCGGTTCCGATCGTGTCTTCCTGCCGAATCGGATCGATGAACCGATCCTCGAGATACCATGTGCCCTCGGCACTGTCGGGTCCGGTAAAGCCGATCTCCGGGCAATGGCCGTGATGCTGGGCAACAATATCGCTGTTGAATGCACTGCCGATAAAATCGACCATGTTCTGCCGCCCCTGAAGCTTCGCGCGGTAGCCGCCTCCGCGATAGTCAATCGTCACATCCTCGGTGAACACGCTGGCCAATTCAAGCTCGTTTCCGGTATCGATCGAGCGGAAATAGCGGTGCTTGAGTTGTTTGATATCCTCAAGGTCGGAAAGTTGCTGGAGGGTGAAGGGCATTATGCGGCCTCCCCGAAACTGGCTGGGGGATCACCCATCACGGCGACCATTGTGGCGCCCGCATCATCGACCGAATGGATCAGGCAGGAAAGCCGCCGCGAACGCGTTTCGGCCATCCACCAGCGGCCATCCTGCTTCACATAAACATCGTCATATTCGACACCCATTTGCGTCAACGTCTTGGTCGCCAAGTTGATGTTATGAAAGAACAGCGACCACTGCCCCGTCGCGCGGGTTTCGCTTTCGAAAGTCACGATGCCGTTTGCGCCATGGTGGATATCGAATATCCCCGGCGCGCAGCCCATTTGGGAATAGATGGCGACAAAATCGTCACGATTGTCGAACGGCGGGAAGCCGTCATAGGCAATCACCGCGCCAGTCGGCAGCAGGCAGTCGCGAACGGATTCAGGATCCTTGCTGTCGCAGGCGCGAAGGTAGCGCGCCTTGAGGTCGCGGATAGCGCGATCATCCTCCAATCTCTGCAATCTTTCTTCGATTCCCATCCCGCTTTCTCCTTTGCGTAGAGAATGAAGTCAGTTATTACGCAAATCAAGGTTTAATGGAGGAACAGATGCGCTTTCAGGGTAAGCAGGTTTTGGTAACTGGCGCGGCTTCAGGGATTGGCAGGGCAACCGCAATCCGCTTCGCCAGCGAAGGCGCCTCGGTGACCATCGGCGATGTCAACGAAGCGGGCTTGCAGAAAACCGCAGAGATGATGGACAGCGCTCCGCGTATCCAGCCATTCGATGCGACCGACTTTGAAAGTTGCCGCGCGCTGGTCGCTACCGCGGCTGCCGACGGGCTTGACGTGCTGTGCAATATTTCGGGCATGCTCAAATGGGGGCCGAGCACCGAATTTGCGGTCGAAGATTTCGAACGCATATTGAAGATCAACACCACAAGCGTCTTCGTATTGTGTCAGGCCGCGCTCCCCCACCTGATCAAGAGTAAGGGCAATATCGTCAACACCGCGTCGACCGCTGCCTTGCAGGGCATCGCTTACACCATCGCCTATTCGGCATCGAAGCATGGCGTCGCCGCGATCACCAAGGGGCTGGCAGTCGAGTTTGCGGCAAAAGGTGTCCGCATCAACGCTATCTGCCCAGGACATGTCAACACGCCGATGGGCAATTCGGCCCCGCCAGCGGGCGACGTCAATTGGGATCTGGTGATGCGCAACGCGCCCAAGCTGGAAAACGGCAGTTGCGAGCCGGAGAATATCGCTGCACTCTTTGCCTATCTGGCAAGCGAAGAGGCACGCAAGATCACTGGATCACTGTTCACCATCGACGGCGGGCAGCTGGCGGGATAGGCATTGGGATAAGGATAAGGAGAGAGGAAATGACGACGATACAGTTGGAGAAGATGTCAGAGCATGTCGGCACCGAGATGCTGGGACTCGATCTGAACAATCTAACCGACGGCGACGTCGCGGCAATCAAGGCAGAGCTTGCGGCACGCGGTCTTGTAGTGTTTCGCGACCAGCAGATTGATGAACAGGGGCACATCGATTTCGCGCGCAAGATCGGACCAATCGTCGTGAACAACTATTTTCCGGAGAATGGCAAATTCCCGGAAATTGCCGAAGTCCGCAAGGCAGAGACGCAATTGGCGAATATCGGCGGCGGCTGGCACACTGACCATAGCTATGACCAGATTCCCGCGATGGGATCGATCCTGGTTGCACGCGAGCTCCCACCTGTGGGTGGCGATACGCTATTTTCCAGCATGGCGGCTGCTTATGAATCACTTTCAGACGGGTTGAAGGCGACGCTGGAAACTTTGCGTGCGGTGCACACCGCAGACCATATTTACGGGCCGCAGGGCTTCCTCAGCAATTCTGATCAAGGATCTGATCTTAAAGGCCGGGAACTCAAGACACATGCGGTGCACCCTCTGGTGATCCGCCATCCAGATACGGGGCAGAAACTGCTCTATGTCAATTCCGCTTTCACGACGCATATCGAAGGCTGGAGCCGCGACGAAAGCCTTGCACTCCTCAACTATCTTTACTCGGTTGGAATACAGGATGAATTCCAGTGCCGCCTGAAATGGCAGCAGGGCACGGTTGCCATGTGGGACAACCGATCGACCTGGCATTATGCGCTCAACGATTATCATGGCCACCGGCGGCTGATGCACCGGATTACGATCGACGGCGTGCCTATCCACTGAACCCGAGCAAAGCCTGTGCACCTTCGCTGCCGTCGAGCGGGGCGTTCACGCGCCGCTCGACACGCCAGCCGCCGTCCGTGCGGACCAGTTCCCAGCGATTGGCGGATACGCGCCAGACTTCGAAGCCCGACGGAGTGTTGCGAAAAAACAACGCTGTGCCCCCGCGCCACTGCCCTATCGCCGTCAAGATCTATTGCGACGGGGCCCAGCAGAGGGCAGAGCGTGGAAAGTACGCTAAACAACGCTAACTGAGAACAAAACGGAAAAACTTGTTTAGTTTTCTCGCGCCTGCAATTTGCCCAGCGATGAGATCAATCCAGGAGGGCAGGGGGCTGTCTGGACGAGCGAGGAGCGCCTTCACAAGATGCAATGGGGGTTTACCACGCCAAAATTCAGCAAGCGAGATCCGACCAAACAAATTAAGCCCGATATTTGGAACAACGCTCGCTCCGAGAACCTTCACATTCCGCTGTGGAGGGAGAGCTTTGCGACCCGCAGATGCCTAATTCCGGTTATGCGCTTTGCCGAGGCCGAGGGACCGTCCGGCAATATGACCAGAACCTGGTATTCAGTTCCTCGCGGCGATTATGGTGACGGAGATCATTTCTCTGTTGCCGGCATTTGGCGCGAGGAGGAGGAGGGTAATGTATATTCGATGGTGATGACACGGAGCGCGCCACCTGTATCTCGGATTCATGATCGAATGCCGGTAATCATTGCCCCCCAAGATAGGGAAAACTGGCTGCTCGGTAGTCCCGAACAGGCGAAGGGTTTGTGCCGGCCTTGGGCCGGTCCTCTTGATGAGGATCGAACGCCCGAAAAATGGTATAGAGCTAAGGGAGACGGAGCAAATCTGCCATAGCTGCTCTTCTTGCTTGATCAATTCTGTTTAGCCATTACGTCCAGTCGCGCTACTTTGGAGGGAACCATGTCGGACGTTGAAGGAAATGCAGAATTATTCATTACGCTGACCGCAGACATTGTTGCAGCGCATGTCAGCAATAATAGCGTGGCCGTTTCTGATCTACCTCTGCTCATCGGGAATGTGCACAGCGCGTTGTCGAGCCTTTCCACTGGATCTGTTCAAGCAGCTCCACCGCAAGAGCCAGCGGTCCCGATCCGTAATTCGGTAAAGCGGGACTATATAATCTGCCTTGATGACGGTAAGAAATTGAAGATGCTGAAGCGGCACCTGATGACACATTATGGTATAACGCCTGAGGAATATCGGGCAAAATGGGGTTTGGCGGCCGATTATCCGATGGTTGCACCCGGCTATGCGGAGACCCGGCGCGCCCTCGCTCTTTCAATTGGTCTGGGCAAGAATAGCAGCGGTGGCAGAAAGCGGAAATAGTCCAGTCTCGCCATCTGTGCCTGACTAACGAAATATTTGGATTCTGCGACTAATTTCACTCCAAGCGGTTTTTGGAGCGATCGATGGTGCGTTCGGAACATGAGCGATTAAGCTGTCATCCTGAAGAGGAAAGCCTTGGTGTCGTTGCTGATAACCTGTTCCTCGATGTGAGACACCGCATAATGACGGCCGACTTCGGGCCGGGCAGTTTCTTCGATTGTCGTGCGCTTGCCTCAGCGCGAGGAATGGACGAAAATGTTGTCGAGTCTGTTGCGAGGGCGTTGAAGTGTCACGGCTATGTGACGGAAATGGGCGGCGGCAAATATCTGGTGAAGGGATGGTCGGCAGATGACTTTATGGCTGCACTCAGCAAAATGCGTGAAAGCCAACGCAGCACAGCGCAGCAATATTCGCGTCAGATATCTGACGATCACGCTCGTCGTCTCGCTTCTTGCCTTGATTTCAGGGTGTCTGACAATCCTGGGGCCCACGATGTCGAGCGCTTTTTCATCCGTTGGTGGATGTTCTTTCATTGCACCTTGCACGCTTATGGCATGCAGTCGTTTCGGACGCTGACATTGACCATTACACCGCCATATCTGCGGCGCCGCCTGATCACCGGTCTGTCGCCTGAGCTACTCAATGCAACTTTCGCCGGCCTGCGCCAGCTGTCAGCTGCCTTTGATGGGAAGCAAGTTGCTGAGGCTGGCTCACTTGTCGATCAATATGTCGATGCTATATCCCCGATCCTCACGGATACGAACGAAGCCTATAATCGCTTTCGTGGCAGCGCTGAGATTGACTATGCTTTTGCGCCTATTTCCGGCAAACCTCTGTTCCGCGAACCTGGTGATCGGCGGCCTGACATCCATAGGGGTTATCGTGAGCCGCTCAATTGGGAGCAGTTTTTGGAAATGCGGCTTTAATGTCGCCGGCAGCCGCTACAGCTCTGCTTCAAATTCGCCGCTTAAAATCGTATCTTTGCATTCTTGTTACGACTCGGTTGACGTCGTTCGGATCTTCGGGATTAAGGCACCACATTTGATCAGTCGTTCACGAATGTCTGGTCGAAAAACAGTATTCTTGGGGTTGGTGTATTTCCATATCCATCGGTATTCTGGGTGCTTCACACCATATTTAGCGTCGCCGCGTTCAATTTCAGAAACCAACCGTTCGAGCTTCTCGCGTGCTGCAGATATGCTCGATTCTTTCGGAATCAATGCGCCGCATTTGATGAGCCTTTCACGCAGATCAGGCCTGTAACAAGAACGATATGGCGATACGACGCGTCTTAGTATGTCTCCCGTGCTACCGTGAGAGTCTGACAGGGATGGCATTTTCAATCGTCCAGCTTCAAGGCGTCACCTCAAGGTTTGTGCGCCAGACAACGATTTGGCAGACATAATGCGAACATCGGCTAATTAGCGAGCTTGAGGCGCGACATGGGATCGTTGAGCTGGCGGAATTCACCGCCAGGCGGACGCTCCGCCTGCCCTCAAAGGCAGCCGCCGGGCAGGCTACGCCGCGGGGTACGATGCTACTGACATGGCCAAGCCTTCGCTAACGAGCGTTCAGCTCCGGCCACCATATGAACACTCATAAAATAGCTATTCTGCTCCGCCCAGCGTAAATATGCCGCGCGCAGCGCCGATCGGTCATAGCGTGGAGCGCGGCATTCCGCTTTTCGCGCGACGATCATCATGTCGAGCACGCCTTGGAGGTAAGCGCCGCATCGCGGCTCATTCGCTTGACAGCTTACGAACAACGCCGAGCCCGTCGCCGACGCGGGTTCGGTTTGGCCGATCGCACTATCAGGCAGGGCGGCCAAAGCGGCGCATAACAATATCCATCGTCTTGGCCGCATTTTCGTCTCCTATTCCGCAGTATCATTTCGGAAGGGGCGCACGGCCCTCGACGGCCGGCGCCCCGTGCTGATCCATCATTCGCGGCCGAGCACCTGGCCTTCGGGCGTGACGAACAGTTCGATCGTCTTTCCGTCGCTGTTCTTGCCCTTGATTTCATAGAGCGTGCTTCCGTCCGCCTTTCGGGTGACTTGCTCCGCTTTGCTTATTGACGCGAGTTGCGCGCGTGCCGCGTTCATCGCGGCCTCGGGCACCTGAGCAAGCGGGATGTCTCGTTCGCTGTGCTTGCCGATTATCCGGTTTTCGTTCGCCTCGTGGTTTTGCGCGATCGCCACGCCCGCGATCGCCAGCGCGGCCGCGCCCACGCCTGCGACAACAGTGAGAGTTCGTTTGCTAGCCATGTTCCATTCCACTTCCTGCATAAGGGCCGTGGGGTCGGGCGGGCGGCGGTTACGGCCCAATGAGCCGTCGTCCGAGTTCAACTCCTCTGATTGTTCATCCTGTCGAGCGCCGCGCGCAGCCCACGGGCGAGCTTGGCTGCGTCGTCGTTGGCCCAGAAGTGCATGAAGAACAGCCGCGGCTCGTCGTTTAGCATATGATTATGCAGCGCCGTGACCTCGATCCCGTTCGTCCGCAGCACGCGCAGGACCGGATCGACCTCGTTTGCGACAAGTACGAAATCGCCGGTGATGGCGGCTCGGCCGTCCCCGGTTGGCTGAAAGTTGATCGCGGTCGCCGTGCCCATCGTCGGCGGAGTCTCCATATCGCCGTCCATCAGCCGCTCGGCGCGCGGAAAGCTGTATTGGAGGATGCCACCGGCCGTCTTGCCCTCACCGCCCATCAACCGGTTGAGCGCGGCCACATCGAGGTCGAGCCGCGATGCGGCTGCGCTGGCCGAAGGCGATTGCGGCGAGGCCGCGGGCCAGCCAGCCCACCAGCATGAAGCCGCCGAGCACC
>OBID01000457.1_pt1 | contig 16955 bp, 12 predicted proteins | sample 1519781 | NCBI WGS metagenome assembly OBID01 (sample SAMEA3991478, study PRJEB22521) | metagenome | biome: anthropogenic terrestrial biome; feature: sewage plant; material: sludge | place: Sweden | collected 2012-09-26 | reverse complement strand
GACGTGTGCTCTTCCGATCTGGTCATGCCATCGATGGAGGAAATCTTTTGGGTCAGAATCCGACCATTCCAAAAGAAGCTAAAGACTATGACAATATACCCATGCAATATGATTTCAGATCAGTGTATGGCAGTATCCTGGAAGAATGGTTTTGTGTCAACCAGGCTGATGTACAAAGTGCCTTGACCAAAACTTATCAAAAACTTCCAATCATCAAATCCAGCTTTGGCTGCCTGACCACACCTACCCACGAAGAAACTGAAAAAGCAGGTACCAATATTTTGAGCGTGAGCCCAAATCCTTTTGTCAATAAAATCTCCATCAAACTCCTGTCTGATGGCACCTATAGTATGGTTTCGATATTTAATCCTGGCGGCCAAATCATTGAAAACATCCACACCGGCAAACTGACTCCAGGATGGAATACTCTAGATTGGAATTCCGAAAACCTTCCTACAGGCAATTATTATGTCAGATTTCAGCAAGGCGCAGCCCAACAAGTAAAATTAATAGCCAAAGTGAGGGATTGAATATTAGATCTTAATATAGGAGACCTAATCTGTCTTGCAATACTGCCTGGATAGCATCATATTCCAGCAAAAATCCATCGTGACCGAAATCCGAATGTATTTTATCCAAGGTAGCATCAGGAATATAATCTGCCAACAATTTTTGTTCTGATAGTGGAAATAAAATGTCCGTATTGATACCTACTACTGCTGTTTTCGCTTTAATCAGGGAGAGTGCATGAGGTACCCCTCCCCTTTTCCTACCAACATGATGGCTATCCATTGCTTTACTTAAGGTGATATAAGAGTAAGGGTCAAATCGTTTGCTCAATTTTATTCCCTGGTACCGTTGATAACTGGATGATTTAAAACCATCTATTTTGTCTTCGTCTTCAGTCTGGGACAAATCAAATGTGATGTAATTTCGATAGGACAACATGGCAAGACCACGAGCAGCTTCGAGTCCCAACAGATTGATATTGCCCTGACTATCCATACCAGCCTCAATAGACATACGCTGTGCTTCATTAAAAGCTATCCCCCAGGGTGAGAAAACTGCATTACATGAAAGCAGGCAAATATTTTTAAATAAATATGGATCCGTAATCGCCCATTCCATGACCTGTTGCCCCCCCATGGAACCTCCGATACAGAGATGAATCTGACTGACGCCAAGATGGTGCTGTAGCAATTTATGCGCATGGACGATATCTCTAATTGTAATCAGTGGAAAATCAGATTTATATGCTTTTTCTCCTCCAGCCGGAATGCTGGTTGGGCCAGTGGTACCATAACAAGAACCAAGATTATTGGCACAAATAATCCGATAACGAGCCGGATCCAGTAATTTTCCTTCACCTACCAGTCCTGGCCACCATTCCTGTGGGTCAGCATTGGCTGTCAGTGCATGACAGATCCAAACTACAGGTTGGCTCTTATCTCCTACATCGGTATAGCTGATGTCTACTGAAGACAAACTGGTACCACATTCCAAAGGAAATGAGGACAGGGAGCGAAATGTTTTATTTTCAATCACAATCGGACGGCAAAAATATAAATCAATTAGCTTTGCGGCTAATTTTATTCTTTGAATGAAGATCAAACTAAGGAGACAAGGGCTGCCCCTGCATTTTGAAGCTGTAAACGAAGCCGGAAAAACGATGCATATGGATGCAAAAGAAGCCGTCGGAGGATCTGGCCAGGGAATGGGACCTATGGAAGGACTCATATCCGCTTTGGGTGGATGTAGCTCCATTGACATTGTACTTTTTCTACAAAAATTAAGACAAACCCTGGAGGATATCCATGTAGAAATAGATGCTGAAAGGGACCCGGATCAAGTGCCTTCTTTGTTTACTAAAATCCATGCTCATTATGACTTGTACGGTTCACTGGACCCTAAGCAAGTAGAAAAAGCTATTTCCCTGTCTATAGATAAGTACTGTTCAGTAGCGCAGATCCTAAAAAAGACCGCTCCTATTACCACATCCTTTACCATTCACTCGACAAGATGAAAAAACAATATAGAGACGAGACATTGGCTATTCGTGAACAATTGCAGCAGACTCAGCATGGTGAGCATAGTGCACCGATATTCCTCACATCCAGTTATGCCTTTGAATCTGCCGATAAAATGGCTGATGCTTTTGCAGGCAATCTGAACGCTAATGTATATTCCAGATATTCCAACCCTAATGTAGAAGAGCTGGTCAATAAATTCTGTAAACTGGAAGTGGCAGAAGCCGGGCTGGGTACTGCTACGGGGATGGCGGCTATTTTCAGCACCTTCGGTGGACTATTGGTACAGGGCGATCACGTTATAGCGTCCAGGGCTTTGTTTGGTTCGACCACTCAAATACTCTCCAATATCCTACCAAAATGGGGAATCACTTGCACCTATGTCGATCCGGTGGATGTAGATAGTTGGGATCAGGCTGTCCAAAAAAACACCAGGATGCTTTTTGTGGAAACCCCTTCAAACCCTTCCCTATCGATCACAGATCTTACCAAAGCCAAAGCACTCGCGCTTGCTCATAATTTGATCTTTGTGGTCGATAACTGTTTTGCGACTCCGATATTACAAAAACCGATGATTTTTGGGGCAGATCTTGTAGTACACTCCGCTACTAAATACGCTGATGGCCATGGTAGAGTACTCGGAGGCGTCATCGTAGGTAAAGCAGAACTGGTAGAAAAAATCACTTACTTCAACAGGCATACCGGACCTTCATTGTCTCCCTTCAATGCCTGGCTGATGAGCAAATCCATGGAGACCCTTTCTCTGAGAGTGCACGCTCATTCTAACCAGGCGCAGCTATTGGCGAATAATTTAAAAGGACTACCTTCATTGGATGCAGTGCTTTATCCGTTTAGCGCAGATCATCCTCAGGTTCAACTGGCCAGGACGCAGATGAAAGCAGGAGGAGGCATCGTCGGTTTAAAAATAAAGGGCGATATGGCTCGCACTTTAAAATTTATGAATGGATTAGATATGATCTCCATTTCTCCAAATCTAGGTGATACCCGGTCGATCGCTACACATCCCACCTCTTCTACTCACAGCAGATTGACTGAGGAGGATAGACTGGCTGTTGGAATTTCACCAAACCTCGTGCGGATCAGCGTGGGATTAGAACATATTGATGACATTACTGAAGATATAATAACTGCTTTAGAATTATGATAAAATATCGTTTCAAAACTATTTGGTATTTATGGATTACTGTGGCTGCCATTCTTGCCGGTTGTACCAGTGAATCGAGTTCAACTGATCCTGCTCAACGATTGGTGGATCAGGCAATCAAAGCCCATGGTGTGCAACTATTTGATCATGCCTCAATCGATTTCAAATTCAGAGACCGGTATTATAAATCCACCAGAACAAATGGCAAATACAGATATGAAAGATTTTGGGATGAAAACGGTGTACTCACTCATGATGAACTCACCAACAGTAATTTCAGCAGATTGATCAACTCAAAAGTTGTAAATTTAACCTCAAAGGACATTGACAAATTTTCTAATTCGGTCAACGCCATATTCTATTTTTTTGCATTGCCCTATAATTTAAACGACCCTGCTGTTATCAAAGAATATCTGGGGGAAGTGACTTTGATGGAACAACCATACGAAAAAGTCAAAATCTCCTTCAAACAAAATGAATCCGACAGAATGATTCATGATGACATCTATGTGTATTGGTTTCATAAAAAAAATCACACGCTGGATTATATGGGGTACTCCTATACTGAACCAGATGAGTCTGGTCTCAGATTTAGACAAGCCATCAATAGGAGGAAGGTAAATGGTATGATCGTACAGGATTATATCAATTTTAAACCTATTAATGATTCTATACCAATACCAGTACAAGACCTGGATATGGCCTGGGTAGGCAATCAAATGCAGGAATTGTCCCGAATCGTCAATGAATCTGTCAAAATCACTCCTAAAAAACCATAATACGTAATTAACTGAGGCTGCAGGGCAGTAATTGCAAGGGTCATTCGTTATAATTTTATGTATTTTTGGTCAACTTTCACAAATCAATAAAATGAGAATTGTAAGACTGGTGCTTTTATTTATTTTCTGTTCTCTTAACCATTTACTCGATGCTCAAAAAATTGATATCGCCCTGGTCGATAATTCCACCGAAATCAATGAGCTTTGCCCACTTTCGAGAATACGCTTCAAGCTGGACAGTACCGCTAAATCGCCTTATTCAGTTGTTGTAAAAATTGGTGGGAATGCAATTGCAGGTGTCGATTATACACATTCAATTCCAACAACGATCATTTTTGCTATCGGCGACTCCTCCAAAGATTTTGACCTAATGCCCATCTTCGATGGTATAGAAGAAGGCCTGGAAACCATTATCATTACTGCTTTAGGCCAAAATCAGTCTGCAGATACCTTGAATATCTCAATTAAAGATCATATCATCAAAATCCTTGGTGTCCAAGATAGTTTTAACCGTTGTTCTAATGAGCCATTCACTATTTCTACTTCATCAGCAGAGAAAGCGATCCTGACCTGGAGTGCCCCGGATATGGTAAAGCCAGGTATAATTCCTGGCACCTTTATTATAAGCCCGCTGCGGACTACTGACCTGGTAGTAACGGGCACTTTAGGCGCCTGTACGGAAAAAGATACTATTCGAGTGGTAAGTCGACCCATAGGCGTCACACTCAATACTAAAGACACCTTATTTCTTTGCTTTCCTGCCACCTCCAGGTTGATAGCCAGTGTCACACCAGCCAATGCCACAGTAGTTTGGAGTCCATTGGATAGTACCAGCCAATTAATCAATGCTACCAACTTACAAATAGGCCCCCCTAAATCTGCACAATACATCGTCTCTGTTACAAGCGGGACATGTCATGCAGCGGATACTGTTTTCGTGAGGATGGATTCTCTAAGGGATACCAAAATCAATATATTTCCTAAAAAGGATAAATACTGTCAGGGAGACAGTATATTCTTTTTCAGTCAGGGACATCCAAAAGATTTATTTCCTAGCATCAAGCCCATGTGGAGCCCCTCAAATGGTTTTCAGACTCCAGCCGATACTTTTAATGCAATCCTGATGGCTGATAAAACAACCACTTACTTCAGGACGACTGTAAACAATGCTTGCCGACAAACAGATAGTGTTTACATCAAAGTAGTAGAGCCCTCTATCCCAGTAGGACCTGTGGATACTGTAGTTTGCCCTGGCACCACTGTACAGATCGTTTTCAATAAAGATTCTTCTGAATATAAAGATTTTAAATGGACAGAACAAGATGGTTTGATAAGCTGTGAAAAATGCCCTGACCCAAAGATCAAGGTTAATGGTATGCAGATGTATAAGGTCGAAGCTAAGAAGGATGGTTGTGATGCAACTACCGAGATTACTACCAATGTTTTTCAAAAACCGAGTTCAGTTAGGTTAGGAGCCGATGTACCCGCTCCATTTATTGCTGGAAGTACGATTAAAGTTTCGTTGCTGGGTACTGATCAAATGCGAGCAGTGAAGTGGTCTATAGATGGTACTACAGTCCCGGGAAATAGTCTTATAGCTACTTTGGAAAAAATAAAACCAGGAAATCACCCTGTAGTAGTGGAGGTCACTGACGCAAATGGTTGTATGTGGTCCTATAATTTCACCTTGGTGGTGGTATGTCCTCCCAGTGGTCTCTCTTTAACACGAACCCCGACCGGGGTGGTCTATGAAGGTACCAATGTCACCGTCAATGCAGTAGGTATCAGCAGCAATGTGACTGATGTAAAATGGAGTGTCAATGGAAATGGAAATGGAGAAAAATCTCTTACACTGCGTGATAAACCTAATCAGGCTGGTACAGTGGTATACCGATTTGATGCAACGGATGTAAATGGGTGCCCGATAGCGGCGACTATTTCAATTCAAGTGATTCCATGCATCTCGCCTGCTGAATTGAGAGAAAAAATACCCAATGCATTTTCACCAAACGGTGACATGAAAAATGATTTTTTCTTCTATTCAGATGGGGCTTTGCAAATTACTAAGTTAGTGATATACAGTCGCTGGGGGCAATTGGTGTATAATAATTCTGACCCCGAAAATGGCTGGGATGGAAAGGTCGGTGGTAGTGATGCAGCCTCGGATGTGTATCTCTACAGGATGACCTATATATGTGGAGATGGATCGCCTCAGGAAGTCAGTGGTACAGTTACCTTGCTTCGATAATCCTGCCTGCATCCTATGGACCAGGATAGAGAAAAATTTATCCTATGAAGAACCCTCTTTTTTTTTGCTTGCTTTTTTTGGCTTTTTTAAATGCACCTCTCAAGGCGCGGGTCATTGGACTTGAAGAATTTGAAAAAACTAGTGTCATGGCTGGCCATTCCTTCGGTCCGGCAGGGTCTTATGAATATTTGACTGGGGTCATGATTTTTGGAATAGAGCCTAACCTTTCATCAAACAAAATGGTTTGTGATTTGGATCTGGCTCCAGTAGATCGCCGAGGCCTGGTCATCTCCAAATCAAAATTTATTGTACTTCAACCAAAAGATCCTGATAAAAGAAATGGCATAGCTTTAATAGAAGTCAGCAATCGGGGAGGAAAAGCCTTATTAAGATATTATAATGGAGCTTTAACGGGTCAGGTACGACCTAATGTGCCTTCAGATTATGGAGATGAGCATCTGTTGAAACAAGGCTATACATTGGTATGGTTTGGCTGGGAATGGGATGTGCCTCCTCAAGACAATTTTTTGAGTTTAGAGGTGCCCATATTAAAAAATAAAGATGGTTCTCCTTTGACAGGGCCTGTTAGAACTGATTGGGTGATAGACCAGTCTGTATCAACCCTTAGTCTGGGACATCGGACTATGAAGCCGTATCCGGTAGCCGCATTTGACTCACCATTGAATTTGTTGACTTATCGAAATGCGATTGACGGGTATAAAACAGTGGTGCCCAGGAGTCAATGGAGCTTTTCTGTGATGAAAAATGGAGCGTCAATTAAAGATTCGTTCCACATAACACTAAAGGAGGGTTTTAAACCCGGATATATCTACGAACTAACTTATCAGGCCCAGGACCCGGTCAATGTCGGCCTGGGATTTACTGCCTTGAGAGATTTGGCTTCATTTATCAAATATGATCAGGACTGCCCTTTTTCTTGCAGATATACGCTGGCACAAGGTATTTCCCAGACTGGAAGGTTTTTGAGACACTTTATATACGAAGGATTCAATCGGGATGAATCGGGTCGCAGTGCAGTCGATGCGATGCTTATATATATGGCCGGGGCAGGAAGAGGTAGTTTCAATCATCGATTTGCCCAACCTTCCAGGGACGCACATCGATATTCAAGTTTTGATTATCCTACGGATCTTCCTCCATTTGCCAAGATCAATCCATACCCTTCTGAAGATACCAGGATCATGTATATCAATTCAGGTTATGAATATTGGGGCAGAGCTGCTTCTTTGATCCATATAGATATGCAAGGACATGATATCCCATTAAATAAAAATGAGCGCTATTATCATATATCCTCTATGCAGCATTATGCCGAATCAATGCCTGATAGCGCCAGAAAAGTATTCCCCCAATACGATTTTTTTAAAGGAAATCCACTCAACCCCTATCCTACCTATAAAGCCCTGATGATGCAAATGAAATCCTGGCTCTTAGATCGAATAGAACCATTAGATAATCAAATCCCTACGATAGCCTCCGGTACTATCACCCAGCGATTTAAATTTAAATTCCCATATATACCAGGCCTGGATCTCCCTATCGGTCCTTATACCCCATCACGGTTATTTTTTGGTCCCAGGTGGGCGAAAGACAAAATCATTGACCAAGAACCCCCAATAAAAGGTGCCACTTTTAAACCACGAATTCCAACAGTCGATGAATTTGGCAACGAGCAAGGCGGTATCAAATCTATTGAATTAAGGGTGCCAATAGCCACTTATACTCCGTGGTCTCAGCGATATGGACTCAAAAATTCCAGAGAACTGGATGATTTCAGAGGTCTGTTCATACCACTACCTTATTTCAAGGCTAACAGGACTACAAGAGATATGCGGCCAGTTATTGGGTCTCTGTATCCTGACAAGCACACCTATCTGCAGAAAATAGATCAGGCCCTGGATGAACTCATCAAAGAAAGGTTACTCCTGGAGGAAGACTTACCCGCACAAAAAAGTCAATGTTCCAGGCTTTGGGATTGGGTATCAGAGTATTATAAAAACAAACTTTAATTACATCAAGCATCGCCCGTCTCTCTGCGCAGTTTGTCTACTTGGGTGCGCCACAATTGTTTTTGTTCTTCCACCTCATCTATCCATGCAAAATCAAAGATTTCCAGAATAGTCTCGTCTGTAATATCGGCAGTGGTCAATCGGAATTCAAAAAATTCGTCTTCGTCTTCGCCATCCAACCAAGTGAATCTCAATCTTTCATCTTCGATATCATCAATCAGTTCAGCCACTTCCGTACTGCCTTTCCATGAAAAAGTAAAGTACTCACCAGTGATATCCACGGCGTCACAAAACCATCTGACCAAAGCAGAAGGAGTCGTCATGAATTGGTACACGATGGTAGGAGATGCTTTTAATAAAAAATCCACAGAGAATAATACGCGTTTGGTAGGTTTGCCATACCGCATCAATATTTTTTCCTTATTGACAGGTCGGGCATAGGAGACAGCAGGCTTCTGCTTGGGAACTACTTGTATTAATTTTGCAGGACCCTTGCCACCACCTGGGCCAACTTTAGATTTCGGGGTTTTAGGTCTGCCTGAAGGATATTTTGATGGTGGTAACTCAACCACTGGAGCAGGTTTTCTCTTTCTGGGCCTACCCTTTCTACCGCCAGAACTCAGCCCCCCCGGTCTTGGAGTGGGGCCAGCACCCGGCTTGGCTATGACAGCTGGTTTGATATTTTTAGCCTGGGCCACTGGTTTGGAAGTGGCCATAGGGGCTGGTTTAGCAGTGACCTTTGTGGTAGGTTTTACAGCCGTTTTGGGCTTGGAAATGGCTTCTTTTTTTGCAGAAGGGGCTGATTTGGCACTTTTAATGCTCTGAACAGCTGGCGATTTCTTCACGGAAACTCCAGAAGTCTTGGGGACTTTTGAGGATTTCGTTTTAGTTTCCGTTTTTTTCATATAGGATAAATAATTAAATGGATAAAATGCAAATGAAAAACAATTTTTTGAATTGTGCACTCAATTGTAACAATATTTGAAATAAAAATAAACAATTGACTTTTAGATTATTATCAAATCTCATTAATCTTTTATGAGAATCTGTAGAAAACCCTATCTTTGTGCTCTTAATCCAAGATTCGGATTACGATATTTAATTCTGTATATTTAATTTACTATAAACTATTTGTTTTAAATGAGGCAGTTAAAGATAACAAAATCTATAACAAATCGAGAAAGTCAGTCTTTAGAGAAGTATTTGCAAGAGATCGGCAAAGTAGATTTGCTCACTCCTGAAGACGAAGTGACTCTGGCAAAATTGATCAAGCAGGGTGATCAGGCTGCATTAGAGCGTCTGACCAAGGCTAACTTGAGATTTGTGGTTTCTGTCGCAAAACAATACCAAAATCAAGGTCTTTCACTCAGCGACCTTATCAATGAGGGCAATCTTGGCCTCATAAAAGCCGCTCAACGATTTGACGAAACCCGAGGATTTAAATTTATTTCCTATGCTGTGTGGTGGATCCGTCAGTCGATTTTACAAGCTTTGGCAGAACAATCTCGTATTGTCAGACTTCCTTTAAATAAAGTTGGGTCTTTAAATAAGATTAATCGTGCGTTTTCTGAACTTGAACAACAATTTGAGCGAGAACCCTCTCCTGAAGAGCTGGCAGCCATCCTGGAGATCCCAAGCGAGGAGGTAGAGACCACCCTTGGAGTAGCGGCACGGCATGTATCCATGGACGCTCCTTTTATAGATGGCGAGGACAATACTTTATTGGATGTATTGGAGAATATAGGTACACCCTCTACAGATAATTCTTTAGAATACCGGGAATCGCTTAGAAACGAAATAGAGCGCTCACTAGGCACCTTGACTGATCGTCAGGCTGATGTAATCAAGCTTTATTTTGGTATCGGTGTCGAGCATCCTATGTCACTGGAAGATATTGGCGAAAAATTTGGACTTACCCGTGAACGAGTTCGGCAGATAAAGGACAAAGCCATCAATAAACTACGCACAGCCTCCAGAAGCAAGCTACTTAAACATTACCTGGGAGCCTAAACCTCGGATTTTGTCGTTAAACATCAGGTATGCCCAGATGCCTGTTTATACTTTCTGCTAAGGAGATCAGCGTCTCTGTCCGTTGCACTCCCTGGATAGACTGGATACGATCTGTGAGTACCTCTTTTAAGTCTTTGGTATCTCTGCAGATGACTTTAACAAAAATACTGTAATTGCCTGTGGTATAATGGGCTTCCACCACTTCAGGGATTTTATTCAATTGCTCTGTCACTGAATCATACATAGAGCTTTTATCCAAAAAAATGCCAAGAAATGCGGTCACATCATACCCTAACTTATGATAATCAACTTCCAGGTATTCTCCTTTTACTACCCCTAACTGAATCATTTTCTTCATACGTACATGGACCGTGCCAGCTGACACAAAAAGCTCCTTAGCTATATCAGAGTATGCCTGGCTGGAGTCAGCCATTAATTTGGACAAGATTTTCCTGTCGAGATCATCTAAAATTTCAGCTTTTTCTGTCATGTAGTCTAGCTAAGGGTTTATATTTATAGATTTGCATTAGAATATGGCTGATAAAAATAGTCTAAAAAAATATGAAATACTGCAGCCCCTCTTATTGGCCCTGATGGTAACAATAGGAATCCTGGCAGGCCGTAAAATAGAACAGTCTTCTACCCCAGAGGCAAAAATCAAAACGACCACTACTACCTTGTCAAAGCCAAACTCCGGTTTTTTAGAAGAAGCTACCCGATTTATCCAGGCTAGATATATTGATTCAATAAACATTAATGATGTCTCCGAAATGGCCATTAGCTCCATGCTGCACGAACTGGACCCTTTTTCAGCTTATCTTTCTGCCCAGCGTCAATTATTAGACAGTGCACTGTCCATCGAAGAAGCTTTTGGTATCAGCGTAATCAATCACCACCACACATGGTTGATAGATCAGGTAGTGCCTGGCAGCGTGGCCTGGGATATGCCGATTGCTCCGGGGGATCTGATCGTGAGAGCAAATGACTCCATGACAAATGCTTCCATACTTCAGTCCTGGCAATCTCCTCAATTAAAACTGGAATTGAAGGCTCCGGATCAACACAATTCCACCCTTGTCACTTTACCTCGTTCCAACCCTACTGAGATAAATACGGTATTCCCTGTTGCTATACTAAAGGCTGGGATTGGGTATATCAAAATCAAACACTTTGGTGACCATACCTATGATGAATTTATCACAGCTCTCGATACTTTGATTTCTAAGCATAAAGTAAAGGACCTGGTATTGGATCTTCGAGACAATGCTGGTGGTTACATCGAAGAGTGCACACGCATACTCAATCAATTGTTTAAAGAAAAAAATACATTGTTAGTTGCGACTCAGGGACGAACGGTACGAAAAGCTGAATACAAAACAGACGGCAGACAGCTGTTTGACCTGGAAAAAGTTTGCATCCTGGTCAATGCAAGATCTGCTTCAGCAAGTGAGGTATTTGCCGGCGCCATTCAGGATCTGGACAGGGGAATTATCATAGGCCAACCAACCTATGGAAAGGGATTAGTGCAGGAACAATATATGCTATCTAATGGGGGTGCACTGAGATTGTCTGTGGCAAGATTTTATTTACCTTCTGGCAGGAATCTCGATCTTTCAAGGTCTGAAAATATGATTTCAAAGCAGTATTTGACTAAGAATGGACGAAAAATCGCAAGATCTCCAAATATAATTCCGGATATCATAGTTGCCTTGGATACGACGCTGGCAATACCTGGTTGGCTATCAATTAAACCGACCATAACAACTGAAATATTTAAACTTAAGTTGGATCAACGATCAGGTACATTCAATCCCAAAAGCACCAATGAGGTTGAAAATAAAATAATTCGGGCTACTGGTCTAAATATCAATAAATTAAACAAAACCCAACAAGCCTTTTTGACCGAGGAGATCACTCAAGCCTGGTATCTGGCGGGAAAAGAATATTCCAAATGGCTGAATCAACATTTATTGAAGCAGCCTGAGATCCAGTCAGCGATCTCCTATTTGAAATAATCAGACTCGAATAAAATCTAACTCGCCATTGGGATCACATCGGACCATGACAGATGGTGACCTTTCTTCTCTGGAATCCCTACGATAGGTGCATATAAAATCCACTTGCTGTAAAATATCCGATTGCACCTCACCAAAATATTTAGGGAAAGGTTGGCCAGATAAATTAGCTGATGTAGATGTTATAGGCCTGCCTAAAGCCTCAATGAGTTGTATACAATACGGATCAGTACAGATTCTGATGCCAACAGATCCATTTTTAGCTCTAAGGTAACTGGGTATGCCCATCACCTGATCGTATATGACCGTCAATGGCTGGCCATGTACATTGAGCAGGTTTTCGAGCCGGGGGTGGATATTGATTGCATAAGATTTTAACATATCTATTGATGACACTAACAAAATGAGGGGCTGCCAGCGCTCTCTTTTTTTTAAACTATAAATCTTTTCAACAGCTTCCTGATGCAATATGTCACTACCTAGTCCCCAAATGGTGTCCGTAGGATATAATATAACCCCTCCATCCAAAAGTATATCTACCGCTGTGTTAATCTCTTCTGTCCAGTTCATTTCTTATCAAGCCATTCAAAAAATAATAATTTAAACTAATTTGCAGTTGTATTTATTGTAATTAAGAGCCAAGTACCTATTGAATTACTTAAGAATTTCTGTTTTATTCATTTTACTACATGCGATCACCGAAACCACTCTTCGCGCAGAGCATTTAGTGGGTGGTGTTTTATCCTATGAATGTCTCGGCAATGGCAGCCTCGCCAATACTAAAAATTATAGATTTAAGCTTAGCCTGACCAGGGATTGTAGTCTCAGCACCTCTTTTGATACCAATATTGAAATCGGAATCTATCAAGCTACCGGGACAAAATATGCATTCTATCGCAAAGTTAGTGTCCCTTTAACAAAAGAAACAAAAGTGCCATTGGATCAAAAATCATGTGCTATCTTATTATATAATGTCTGCGTGGCAGAAGCCATTTATGAATTTACCGTGACAGACCTACCGGTGATTAATCAGGATTACCTTATAGCTTACCAAAGGTGTTGCAGAAATATGACCATCACAAACATCCTCGATCCCGGTCGAACTGGAAGCACCATTATGATTGAAATCACTCCAGAGGCTCAACAATTGTGCAATCAAAGTGCCACTAGCAATCAACTGCCTCCATTGGTCGTCTGTGCCAACCAGGACCTGAGGATCAACCTGGCTTCTATCGATCCGGATGGTGATCAACTGATGTATGAACTTTGTGCTCCGTATACTGGCGGCGGTCCACAAGGAGGCGGAGGTTCTGCGGGAAGCCCAATAGGATGTAATGGAATAAACCCTGACCCTGCAGTCTGTGTTCCTCCACTCAACGAGGTCAGCTATGCCAATTCTATGACCACGGCCTTAAATCCTTTTCCTTCTTCAACCCCCATCCAATTAATAAATGGTGTCCTGATCGCCACTCCTAGTACGCTTGGCCAATATATTTTTGGAATTTGCATCAAAGAGTTTCGCAATGGCAAATTATTATCAACCCTGAGACGAGACATCCAAATTAATATAGCTTTGTGCAGTGCACCTATCAAGGCAGGAGTAGTAGCTGACAATACCGTATCAAATACAGCTACCATCAATCTGTGTGACCCAAACTCTCCTTTTGAGATAACCAATATTAGTGCAGACAGTCAATTCATCAAAACTGTTTTTTGGGAGTTTAAAGGCCCGAAAGGAAATATATTTAACGACACCACCTTTAACTTTAAAAAAACGTTTTCAGATACAGGTACATATATGGGAAAATTATTTCTTAACCGGGGAAATCAATGTTCCGATTCACTTAATGTCATAGTGCAATCGCGAAACAAATCAGAGATCACTGCCACGGTTTCCTACGATTCCTGTGATCTGTCGCCCGCTGTTTTTAATCTAAGTTCTACTACCCCCCTTGCGGATCTTAACATTAAATGGAGCTTTGGAGATAGTACTTTCTCTTCAAGTCCCCAGAATACCCATCAATATCTGCGTCCTGGTGTATATGATGTCGATGTAGTTGCCACCAACCAACAGGGGTGCATGGCTCAGAAAACGCTCAAAGTAAAATACTTCCCAGCCCCTCCCAATCTGACTTTAGACTTTCCAGATTCTATTTTTTGCTTTCCATATTCCCTGAAGCTTGGATTGAAAGAAATTACCGATACTACCTATACTTATAATTGGAGTTTCAGTGATGGTAGGAATTTTTCAGGGGCGCATCCATCAGTTATTTTTGATAAAGCTGTTTCAAGCACATTAATGATCAAGCTAGCATCTCCTGTGGGCTGCTTGAGTCAAAAATCTTTCTCCCGCACATTCGTCAGCAAAGAGAAACCAATAGCAGATTTTGCCTTGATCGACGATATGATTAATTTGAGAAATCCCCAGATAGACCTCATCAACCGTTCTGTTAATGCTGCTCAGTATGTTTGGAACTTCGGAGATGGGAACACCTCTACGCTGGCCAATCCTCAACATTTGTATGATCGGACAGGAAGGTTTACCATCACGTTGATCGCTACCCATGCCAACGGATGTACCGACACCACCTTTCAAGTATTGACTATTGGAGAACTTACAGATTTTTTTGCTCCAAATATATTTACTCCGAACGGAGATGGACAAAACGATCTATTCAAACCCCTTGGATTGGAATCCAACATGGTAAGCTTCGAAATGAATATATTTGATAGGTGGGGTGGAGTTTTATTTAAAAGTACTGACCCATCGATAGGTTGGGATGGCACTTCAACCAAAAACATTAGTGCACATGCCGCCGACGGAGTCTACTTATATTTTATAAAGTTTACCACTACAGATGGGCAGCAAAAACTGTTAAAAGGGTCCATAACATTAATTAGATGAAAAGCATTCATTTCAGTCGCTTAGCTATGATAGGGTTTTTGACCTTGATCTCTATATGGAGTGGATATTCCAGACATATCATCGGCAGCGATTTCTATTACGAATGTGAGGGTGCAGGCAGGGCCCCAAATACCAAGACATTGAAATTTCATCTGGATGTATATCGGGATTGCAGTACGCCCATATTGTTCAATCCCAATGCTGCCTTTGGTATTTATACATTTTCCAATGCCAGAGGCTACCGCTTTATTGATCAATTTACTGTTTCACATGGCAATATTTCTAATGTAAAAGCTGATCAAAATCCCTGTATCATCATTCCTCCAAATGTATGTGTCGAGACTACAGATTATGAATTCAGAATAGATCTTCCAGTGATAAATGAAACCTATGTGATATTTTATATACAATGCTGTCGAAATCGCACAATCTTAAATATTCCTAATCCAGGTAATACTGGTGCAACTTTTTTTATCGAAATCAGCCCTGAAGCTCAGACCAGTTGCAATAATAGTCCCAGGTTTAAATCGTTTCCACCTATCGTAATTTGTGCTGATTTTGCTTTAAATTTTGATCATAGCGCAACAGACAAAGACGGAGACTCGCTTGCATACGAGTTTTGCCCTTTGCTGGCAGGTGGTGGACCAGGGGGCGGCGTAGGGGGATTTCCTGGAAACGGAGGAGCTTGCCAAAGCCCAACGCCTGACCCAAGATCCTGCCCTCCTCCATTTACTTTTTTAAGTTCTGTCGCAGGTTTTTCTTTTATTGAACCTCTCGGACGGGGGGTACTTCAACTTAACGATACTTCGGGGTTATTGACCGGTAGGCCAATGGAACTAGGACAATATGTAGTAGGAATTTGTGTAAAAGAATATCGAAATGGCAAACAGATTGGAGCTATCCATCGTGATTTTCAGTTTAATGTAACTATTTGTGAACAAGCTGTGCACGCTAAAATAAAAGCTGACAGCTCTAACGGAAAGGAATTTTTCATCAATTATTGTGGTGATGATGAAGTCAGTCTTTTTAATGAAAGTTTCAATACTGAATACATCAATAACTATTACTGGGAGTTTAAGCCAAAAAATAATCCGGGTTCCATCAAACCATTAATAAGCCAGGATCGTGATGCTAAGATTATTTTTACTCAACCAGGTCAATATACAGGCGTGATGATCGTCAATAGGAATGCAATCGTCTGTAATGACACTGCGTACCTAAATCTCAATATTATCCCTTCAGATATCAAAGCTGATTTTGAATTTGATTACGACAAATGTTCTACGGCCCCAATAAAATTTATGGACAAATCCGCCGGAAAAATCACCCCGGTAAAAACGTATAGCTGGGACTTTGCCGATTCCAAATCAGCTACTGTCAAGAACCCGGTTCATCTTTTTGAAAAACCGGGTCTATTTAATGTGAAGTTGACAGTGACCGATGGCAAACTGTGTAAATCTGAGAAAATAAAACCTCTATCTTATTTCCCTTCTCCTGCCTTACTGGATATACTCCCGGATAAATTCAGAGCCTGTGTGCCAGCCACGATTATATTCCAAAATCTTTCCATCCCTCTCGATTCTACCTACGATATATCCTGGGAATTTGGAGATGGCTCCACTTCCAAAGTGATCCATCCTACTCATACCTACAAAGAGCCAGGATTATATAGTATCAAACTTTCACTCAAAGCCCCCAGTGGTTGTGTGACTACTGAAACATTTCCAAATTTTATTAGAGTCCAAGACGGCCCAATAGCCGATTTCAAATATACAC
>OBID01000456.1_pt1 | contig 16974 bp, 13 predicted proteins | sample 1519781 | NCBI WGS metagenome assembly OBID01 (sample SAMEA3991478, study PRJEB22521) | metagenome | biome: anthropogenic terrestrial biome; feature: sewage plant; material: sludge | place: Sweden | collected 2012-09-26 | reverse complement strand
CGTATATACGTTGATTAGAGGCTGTTTTTATTCAATTCGCTGTAAAACTCCGGATTATATATGCTTATTTAATTATTTGCAAGTAATTTTTTTAAATCCGAATTTTGCATAGGATGAATACAAAAACAGAAATATGGTAACTAAAAGTGCGTTTGCCTGTACCTTCAGACATATATTGCTTTGTTTTTGTGTATGGTTCAATAGTAACATTTCATAATGTATATTACGAAAGGAATATTAAATTATAAAATATGAGAAAGGTCTTAAAATTTGTAAGCAGCCGTGTATTTGTTACGTGTGTCTGCATTGCATTGCAGATAAGCTTTATTATTTATCTTATATATTATTTAAGCTCATATTCAATGTATATTCAGTTTTCACTTACAGTCCTTAGTCTTATAATAACAGTAATTATTATAAATAAAAACGATAATCCTATGTTTAAGCTGTCGTGGATAGTTCCGATACTTGTATTTCCGGTATTCGGATGGTTTCTATATCTTGTTTTTGAAAAACGACAGCCTTTCGGCATGTCTGAAAAATTCAATAAAATATTTGATTCTGAAGAATATATGCTTGATCAGGATGAATCGGTTTCAGCAGAACTTGCTGATAAACCTGATATATGTTCACAGATAAAATATATATCTAATTCCGCTTCAGCTGTTGCCTATAATAGGACAGAAACAAAATTTTATGAATGCGGTAAAGATTTTTACAGCGATTTTATAGAAAAAATCAGCAGTGCAGAGAAATTTATTTTTATGGAGTATTTTATAATAGGCAAAGGTCATATGTGGAATGAGGTATATGAGAAAATTAAACAAAAAGCTGAGAGTGGGGTAGAGGTACGTATACTTTTTGATGATATGGGATGCATCATGTTTAATAAAAAATACAGGAATGAAATGAAAAGACATGGAATATATACAGCTGCATTCAATCCTTTAAAACCCTCACTTGATGTATTTATCAATTATCGTGATCACCGGAAAATAACGATTATTGACGGAACTACAGCATTTACCGGCGGAATAAATATTTCAGATGAATATATAAACTTAAAGGAGAGATTTGGTTATTGGAAGGATAGTGTCCTTATGATTCATGGGGATGCAGTAACTTCAATGACAAATATGTTTGTTCAGATGTGGAATTTCTGCTGTAGTGATACAATTGAAAGAGACAAATATATTACTGCATGCAAAACAGAAAATGACGGATATGTACAGCCATTCGGGGACAGACCAGGAGATATTAAACAGACTGGCGAGATGGCATATATGAAGATAATAAACAGCGCTCTCAGATACGTTTATATCACGACACCATACCTTATTCCGGATAATGAGATGATAACGGCACTTTGTCTTGCTGCACAGAGCGGAGTAGATGTAAGAATAATTACTCCTCATATTCCTGACAAATGGTATGTGCAGACTGTTACACGTTCAAATTATTCGGTTTTAATAAACTCGGGAATAAAAATATATGAATTCATTCCTGGTTTTATACATTCAAAAACAATAGTATCTGATGACAGCAAGGGAATAGCAGGAACATCAAATTTTGATTTCAGAAGTTTTTACCTCTTATTTGAAAACGGAGTTTTTATGTACAAGTCATCCGCAGTTATGCAGATGAAAAATGATTTTGAGCGGACGCTTGAGTTATGTGAGGAGATAAATTATTCAAAATGCAGACGGTTTCCCCTGATTGTCAGGGTAACAGGCGCAGTTTTAAAATTATTTTCTCCTCTAATGTAATTTACTTTAAAAAATTTCGCTGGATTTATTGAAAAAAATCAATAAAAATGTTATAATATATTTGAAAGAAATATGTGATAAAAATAAAAAACGTAACAAAATACACGATAGAAAGGAATGGTGTTTATGAAACTAAAGTGGGAAGATGTATATGATATATTTGAAGAGGCTTCAATATGGGAGAATGAACATGATATGTATTGGTATCGTCTTATCTGGTCACTGATCGAATATAAAAATATGAACGAGTACGAAGATGAGTACGATAAGATGAGAATCTACTCGAGAGCGTTTGCAGTAATAAAAATATATACAGATTTTATTGATCAAAGCTTTAATGATATAGATGATATATTTATTTCATCTATAGATGTATATCCTTACGAAATGCTTGAATATTTATATGACAATGCAGACGTTCGTGAAATCTTTTCAGTACTCAACAATGAGCTTGGCACCAAAAGAACTTTCTATAGTATGTTTATTACATGCATAGAATTCCAGAAGGATGATGATACAGACGAGGATGATGAATATCTGGGTGAGTATTATTTTACTTCTGAAGAATACGAAGACTGTGAAGACGATGATGAATATGAAAATGACGAATATGAATATACCTGTGATGACGATGAAAATGATGAATATCCTGATGAATATGATGACGAAGATGAAGATTATTCAGAAGATTATTATGACACGTTTGAGGAATATATTCAGACCATTTCCATGTCATCTATGAGTCTGCTAAGAGATATTACACCTGAAAAAGTAGCAGGGTACTGGTATCTTGCAAGTCATATGAAAAGTGATATGTAAAGGTAAATAAAAAATGCCGTGTCACTTTTTACAGCACGGCATTTAATTAATATTAATCACATTCTTTTATACTATTATCTTTAAATTCCCTGAGTCTGTTTCTGTATGCATGAATAAGTTCCTCTTTAAAAGGAATGTCAGGTTCTTTGATTCCCATAAGCTCAAGAATATGCTCTGTAAGATATGGATTCAGTACAAGAAGAGGACCTACAAGGTTTGTACCAAAGAAATTATGGACATGTATACCTTCAAGCATTGATTTCTTATTTATTCCTATACCTCTCTCAACATTTGCAAAGAAACAATCCGAATTATCACCAAATGTCATTGTAAACTGAGTTTTAAATGCGGTTATCTCAATGTTATTGTATCGGCATAAAATAAGAGAGTTGAAACGATCCATAAGATGACGTTGAGCATAAAAATCAAAAATATCAAGTCCTGGTATTTTTTCTCCTTTATCCGTCTGGATGTACTTGAAAAGAACTTCCATTGCATTTCCGGTAAAAAGCAGGATAGTATCATTTTCAATAGTTTCTTTAAGCTGCTCTTTATATTCTGCAAGTCTGGTGATGATTTTTTCCTGAGAGCTTTCTGTTGATGCACCCATATAAATCATATTTACTTTTCCGGATACAAAAGCCGGCGTGTCATTGAATGCGGTATTTATAAACTCAGCATCCGGTATGCATTTTTTTAGATATCTCATATTTCCTGAATCACCAAAAAGGTTACAAAGTTCAGGATATAGAATTTCTATTTTAAGTTCATTCTGAAGCATTTCTGATCTTCTCCTTTAGTTTGGCTTCAATATTGCTTTTGTATCTGAAATTATACATATCAAAAAGTATATATATATTTTCAGAAGCTGAAATATCAACAAGATCTGCGGTATCTTCTTCGTGGTCGCAGCAGATTATTTTTTCTTTAGGAATACCTGCTATCAGAAGTCTTACCATATAGTCAGCGGAACGTTTTCCTCCAACAATTATTTTAAGTATATTTTCATTAATTAAAAATTCAAAATCAGTATCATAAATCCATGCAATGTTTTCAGAAGTTGTCTTTGCATCGTAAAAATCATCAAATATTAAAATGACCGTTTTCTTTTCATTCCCATTTCGGGCAATATTACATGCATGTGAGCAGGCTATTGGATTTTGTCCTTTTGCCATAAGACTTACAACACGTTTTCCGTTTATGGATTCTGCGTTGAATCTTGACTTTACTACTTCAATTTTCATAAATGATGTCCTTACCTGCTCATAACTAAGTCCGAATGTTCTTAGTGCTGTTATTGCAGCAGTTGCATTATACAGGTTAATTGTATTTTCACATGGAACAGTGTAATCTTCTGTACCGTCAGGAGTTTTTATTTTTATATCGGCTTTTCCATCATCAGTAAATACACGTTCAATTGTATCAAAATCGGCAGCAGGTGAACGAAAGTCACACTTTGAGCAGCAAGCACGTCCGATATGATTGTAACGCTGAAAATCATATTCTATAGGATTATTGCATTCCGGACATACTGTTATATCCTTTACAATATTGTTAGATATGAGAACCTCATCAGTGAACTTGTCCATGCCAAAATAAGTACGTTTGTTGTCAGGTTTCAGACGGGAGCTTATAAGGTCATCACTGTTAAGTATAAGGTGTGAGCTGTCAGGAATATTATCATTTAATATGTTAAATATAAATTCAACGTTGGCATTTCTTTTATATGAATCACGGGTAAGATTTGTGCAGATAAGATAGTCAGGGTGAATGTATGGATATATTCTGACTGCACTTCTTTCATCAACTTCAAGAATAGAGAATTCTTTTTTTGCTTTTCCGGTCAATGTGCTGTCTTTAAGAAGAGCAGCTGCAATTCCCGTATCAACATTTCCGCCGAAATTGTTATTTGTACAATCATATCCGTTATCAGTAAGAACATCCAGAAGCATATTGCTTACAGTTGTTTTGCCGTTTGTACCTGTTACTGCAATAATTTTCTCAGGCTTTTCAAGGTACTTTAAAAAATCAGGGCACAGTGTCAGAACGACTGACCCAGGAAGATTTGTTGCATTTTTTTTCATAAGCTTAAGAAGCTTTATAGTAATTTTTCCGCAGATCGCTGCAAAGAAAAATCTGAGTGTCTTTTGAGGCATTTGATTTCATCTCCAAATATTCAGATAAGCTTAAATATACAAAACTGCAAATAAGCATCAATATTCTAATTATATCATTATATAATTTTTTTTACAATAGAAAATCTAATTATTTTACATTAATAAGAATAAAATATTGTTTACCATATATATAATTGCCTGGCATTTAATGTTGCATATATAATTATAATAATAATTGTGAAATGATACGAAAATTTTTAAAACTCTTGACTAAGTAGTGATAATATATTGTATAATAATAAGTATAAAACATTGAAAATATATAAAAAAAATGATTAATAGTATTCTAAAACTGTCTTATTTATTATTTGCAAAAGGAGATGATTAAAATGGAAACCATGCAAACTGGGAATATTTCCGGACAAACGAATGTGCATAAAGTTCAGATGAATTTTAACGAATTCAGACAATTGGCACAGCGTCTTATTTCAGATAATGAAAAAAAATATGCTTTGATCTGTATGACCATAAGCAATATTAATTTTATTAACAGCGTCTTTGGAGCAACTGTGGATAATGAAGTGCTTGAGTATGTCATGAATACCATTATTCGTAATATCAGTAGTGCTGCTGCAGTTTCAAGGTTTTCTACAGAAAGCTTTATTATAATAACTGATTACTCAGAAAAAAATGATATTATACATATGCTTGACTCTGTTTCAAAGGATGTAAAAGCATGTAAGTCAGCAGAGGAATACGAATTTTCAATTGATATCCTTTCAAGCATATATGTGTTCGATGAAAACAATAATAATATGGAAGTAAATAATATTGCTGATAATCTGTTTGTGTCTTTAAGACATTCTGATATCACCACCGGATATTTCTTCTATGACAGCAGTGTTCATGAAAAAATGTCAAAGGAGCTTGAAATTGTACGTTCTGTTGATGACGCAATAAAAAACAATGAGTTTCATATATATCTGCAGCCACAGCATTACCTTCAGCATGAGGATAGAGTATTAAGTGCTGAAGCACTTGTAAGATGGATAAAAAAAGATGGTAAAATGGTATACCCTGGTGATTTCATACCTATATTAGAAAAAAACGGTCTGATTTCAAAGCTTGACTGTCATGTTATGGAGCTTACATGCCAATTTATAGCAGAACATATTGATGAGGAATGGTTTGACAGTATAGTTATTTCAGTAAATGTATCAAAGGTAGATCTTAAACTCAGAGATTTCATAGAGTATTATACTAATGTAAGAAATAAATATAAAATTCCTGACGGAAGGATAGAAATAGAGTTTACGGAAAGTGCAGTTTTTGAGGATTATACAATATTTAAGCAGATAATGCTTGAATTGAGGAAAAGCGGGTTCTACTGTTCTATTGATGATTTCGGAACAGGCAGTTCTTCTCTTAATATGCTTAAATCAATGCCTGTTGATGTACTGAAGATGGATAGAATGTTTTTTGTTTGTGATAATGAAAATGATATAGACCGAAATAACTCTGTAATTGCCAGTGTTGTTGCAATGGCCAGAGGACTTGGAATGAAGATCGTAGCTGAGGGAATAGAATCACCTGAAAAAATAGATTTCCTAAGAAAAATAGGATGTGATATTATTCAGGGATACGTTTATTCAAAGCCGCTGTCTATCAGTGAATTTGAGACATATGTAAAGAACTATATTCCGAAATATCTCCCTGCATCAGAAAAAATGCATCCTTCACCTCTGAAAGGATATAATGTACTTGATGCTGAAGCAGTGTATGAAAAATATGCTCAGGTTATGCCTTATGTGAGTGCTGTTGTCATTGAACTTGATATAGAATCTGATATGTATAGTATTGTATCATTCGGGCAGGACAATGTATTGTTTTTCGAAACATCGGGACAGTATTCAGATTTTTTTGAAAACGTTATTATAAACAATATTCAGGGAAATTATCAGATTGAGGTTAATGAAAAAATCTCATTAAAAGGTATAATCTCAGCATTTTACAGAGGTGATCATGAGATAAAGCTGGAGCTTATGATGAAAAAATATGATAACATCCAGGGAAAAATGATTGATGAGTACATATGGTGGCTTTTTCATGTATGTTTCCAGAAGGTAAGCAAAGATTCAAAGCCTATGGCTATAATATTTATTTCAAATATTCAGGAAAAGAAAGAGCGAGAAATATCAGCTATTTCAGCTGAAAATCGTCTTAAAGCTGCAATAAAGAGTATCAAATGTGAAATATATAATATTGATCTTAAAAATTATACAGCATTTCTGGTTCATGGAATGGGAATGGAATCTGGAACCAAAAAGTCATTTGACTTAAAAGCGTATATCGAAAAAAAGGTATATCGTGAAGATAAGCAGCGTCTTTTAAATATTATTGACTCTGGTGAACATATTGATTTTATTAAAACTCACAGTGATGAAGATTACTATACTGAGTACCGTATAATAAACAGTAAGGGAAAATTAAAATGGAAAAGTATTCATTTTGTGTTTACTGCTGATAACGAAAAAGACAATGCAATAATTATTATACAGGATATAACAGAACATAAGCTGCGTGAGGAAGAGATATTAAAATCGCAGCAGATATTATATCAGTTCTTTTCAACGATGTGCGTGTGTGTATTTGAAGTAAAGCTTGAAACTGATTATTTTCATCTGATAAAGGCTGAAAAAGAATATGAGACATACCTTAACATAAATACTGAATCTTCATCATATAAGGCACAGTTTACAAAAATGATTCAAAATTCAGCCATTCATAAAAATGATTCAGAAGTATTTATAAATACTTTTTCTCCGGAAAATCTCCAAAAAATACTTGAAACAAATGATAGTGCTTCATCTGTATACAGAGCTATGACTTCAAAGGGATATAGATGGTACGAAGCAAGAACTATAAAAAATTCTGAATCAAATATGGTTTTTGTATATGATATTGATGATAGAAAGATGAGTGAATTGAGGGAGAACAGAGAACTTAAATGTAATAACATCACAGGTGTATATTCTCAGGATGATTTTTATGATGTCGTTGTGGAATATACGGAGAGAGAAGGATTATCAGGTGAGCAAATTATGATAATGGCTCAGATAGATGATTTTGATAACATTAAAGAACAAAAGGGTATTGAATATTGTGATATACTTTTGTGCAATTATGTTAAATGCATGCAAAAGAGCATAAGAAAAGACGATGTACTCAGAAAATGCGAAAACGGAATGTTTATGCTGTTCCTGAAAAACACAGGAAGGGCTAATGTTGAGAAGCTTATTAGTAAAATAAGAAATGGATTTGAATGTGAAAAAGAAGATGGAATTGAGTATGGCAGCTTTTGCGCAGGAATATCAACGATTAATAAAAATGATAAGGATATACAAACGTTATGTGAAGAGGCACGTGAGGCTCTGATTACAGCAAGAAAATTGGGAGCCGGAAGTAATTATACATATTCAGATACTAATGAGTAGAAAAAAATAAGCGGCGTTCAGTGCACAAAAACTGAATGCTGCTTTTTTTCTGTCTTAAAAAATATAATACAGAAAAATTTTAAAAAGATGACTGCAATAGGACCTTAAACCCAATAATTTCATTTGCAAAATGCACACTTAACATTGTATAAAAGTGACAAAGTATGTAATAATATTTTTATCAAATTATATGTTGAGTTTATCGTTTACTTATACCTATTAAGTTAATGGATAACAAATTTGAGGAAACTTAGTAAAGAAAATTCAGAGTCAATCATTCATATAGGTAGAATAATAAAAAAACAGCTAATTATATAAGGAGTTGTAAATGAATAAAAATCAGGCAAAAGACATAATAAAGGGAAAACTAATAGCTGTTATCAGACATGAAGATTTGGATACAGCTAAAGTAATTTGTCATACCATTATGGAGTCAGGAATTGACACTTTGGAGATTACTTTTTCAGTTAATCATGCAGAAAAATTAATTTCCGAGTTAAAAAAAGAGTTGCCGGAGGCTATTGTTGGGGCGGGAACTGTTCTAAGCAGGAAGCAAGCAGAACTGGCTGTTGAAAATGGAGCAGATTTTATTGTTTCACCATGTATTGTTGAGGAGGTTGCAGAGTATTGCAGAGAAAATGATGTTTTTTGTTCTCTGGGAGCTGCAACACCAACAGAAGTATTTCGTGCATATAAGCTTGGTTGTGATGTTGTGAAGTTATTTCCAGGTGACTGCTTGTCGCCTAATATGATTAAGGGAATTAAAGCACCAATGCCGTTTGTGGAATTAATGCCAACGGGTGGAGTAGATGAAACAAATGTAAAAACATGGTTTAAAAGTGGTGCTTACGCAGCTGGTTTTGGAGGATATCTTACCAGGGGCATTGATAAAACAAACCTTGATTTACTAAGGGAACGCTGTGAAAAGTTAATTGCGGCATCACGTTAATGGAGAATGTCAATATATGAAGAAAGAATTATTAGTGATAAATACTCTTGTATTTTTGAAGCAGCTAAAAGAAGGTGTACCACAAAGCGAGATGCTGGGTGTAATTCACCAGTTAGGTGTAAAAAAGGCGGAAGTTAGAAGAGAATACATCAAGAATTTTGATTTAGAGCTGATTGACATCAAGACAAAAGCTTCTGACCTTGATATAGAAGTATTTTATTCTGTTCCTGAATTGCTTTATATAAATGGTACTATTCAGTATGAAAATGTGGAAACCTATTTCAAAGAAGCATTTACAATGGGTTGTTCAAACGTAAAAATGATTATAGGTGGTTTTACTACTGTTACATCAGAAGATGTCAGCAAAGTGAATAAATTATGTAATCAATATAACATTAAGATGACCGTAGAAAATGATCAAACAGAAGAAAATGGGAAAACCGCAAAAATTAAAACTTTTATTGAAATGTTCAGGCAATTGGGTGGAAACATTTCGGTTACCTTTGATATTGGAAATTGGGTATGGCAGAATCAGGATCCTATAGAAAGCGCCAGGCAATTAAAAGAATACGTTTCTTATATTCATCTTAAGGATATTTTGAAAAAAGAAAAACCCGAAGCAGTTTTGCTTAATGAGGGTGATATCCCATGGGAAAATATCCTTGATATATTGCCACAGGATGTTCCACTGGCTCTGGAATATCCATGTGGAACCAATGCAGAAAAACAGCTTGTTACGGAGCTGGAAAAATTACTAAATTCAAATTCATTCAATAAATAAGATGCTTTAATGTGCACATGAAAGTGTGCCGTATAATAAAAAGGAGGATAAATGAATGAGTCTTAATATTTTAATTGGTATTATCTTATTGCTTACTTTTGTAGGCTTTACAGTTTATGCAATTAAAGGTGGAAACTTAATGATTGGGTTCCTGATAATGTCAATTATCTGGGTAGCTCTTGGCATGATTGGTGGTGTAATCACCTGGGAAGACGCACAAGTAAAAGTATTTCAGGGTGGGCCTGAGAGTTGGGGTTCAACAGCTGTAATAGTTATCTTTGGTAGCTGGTTTGGTCAGGTTTTAATTAAAACAGGGGTAGCTTCAACGCTTATTCGTAAAACGGTTGAGCTTGGCGGTGACAAACCTTTGATAACGACCATTCTTCTCTGTCTTGTAACTGGATTAATATTCACAAGTACTTTTGGTGCTGGTGCAGTTGTAGCAATTGGTGTTATTATACTTCCAATATTATTATCATTAGGGGTACCAAAGCCATTAGCAGTATCGTCATATCTAATGTCTGTTGGATCAGGTATGTACGTAAATATTGTATTATTTAAACAAATGCAAGGTCTTTTTGAAGGATTTAAATATGATAATAATTACTTGAAATTTGGTTTTGCGGCTATGGCTGTTCAGTTACTAGTAGTATTTATTATGATTGGTGTAAGGCTTAAAAAGACCAATGTAAATCACTCATGGGCGGCAACCGCAGGAAAAGTATCAAGTGACGAACAGGCGCCTTGGTATGCATTAATTACTCCTTTGATACCAGTAGTTTTAGCAATTGTATTTAAATGGCAGCCAATTCCTGCATTTATTGTTGCATCGTTCTATGCATTGTTTGTTACCGGAAAAATTAAGAGCTTTAAAGAATGTGAAAAAATTATTACTAAAACATTTTATGATGGTGTAGTTGACGTTGCATCTTTACTTGGATTCTTATTCATTCTTCCGATGTTTAATAAAGTATCTGGATTAGATGCAGTATTCTTTAACGAAATATTAGGTGGGGTTTTACCTACAAATAAATTATTAATTTGTATTGTATTTATCATATTAGTTCCGTTAGGTCTTTTTAGAGGACCATTAACGGTATTTGGTGCAGGTTCTGCAACATTAAGTATTTTAAGAACAGTTCCAGCATTTGGAGCAGCATTCTTATTCCCATTAATGTATATTCCAACCATTACAATGAATATTTCATGTTGCCCTACCCAGTCATGGAACTTATGGGCCATCAACTATACAAAGAATACAACAAGAGATTTCTTGAAATCAGGTGTTATATGGGGTTGGATAATCTGCGCAATTAATATTGGTTTAGTGTACTTCTTCTACGGAATGTAATCAGGCTGATAATTGCAAGAAAGCTGCAAAGCATTATATTGAAAAAATGCAAAATAGCGTCTCCTAAGTTTAACTTACAAGGTAAAAAGCTTAGGAGACTTTTGCAAATAATAAAGGAGGAATAAAAATGAGCAAAAAAGCAATTCGTGTTGGTATTGACGTCGGTGGAACACATACTAAAGCAGTGGCTATAGATAATGAAACACATGAAATCATAGGAAAAGGCTCTGTTATGACAACACATGATCATGAGCTGGGTGTTGCAGCTGGTGTAATTGAGGCATTTAAATTATGCTTAACAGCAAATAATATTGATCCAAATGATGTTATCTTCATTGCTCACAGTACAACGCAGGCAACGAATGCTTTATTAGAGGGTGATGTTGCTGAAGTTGGAATCTTAGGCACAGGTAAAGGTGGTCTTGAAGGCTGGTTAGCAAAAAAACAAAGTAGAATTGATGACATTGATCTAGGGACGGGAAGAATAATTAAAATTCATCATACTTACTTGGCTAAAAAGCAATTCAGTAAAGAATCAGTTGAAGCAGAAATAAATCTCTTAAAATCAAAAGGAGCAAGTGTAATTGTCGCATCAAAGGCTTTTGGAGTTGATGATCTTACAGAAGAAAATCAGATTAAGAATGTTGCAGATGAATACAATATACCAATATCTGTAGCTTCGGAAATCAGTAAATTATATGGATTGACAAGAAGAACCAGAACTGCTGCAATCAATGCTAGTATCTTACCTAAGATGCTTGATACTGCAACCAGTACAGAAAAAAGTGTTCGTCAGGCCGGAATTAAGGTTCCGCTCATGATTATGCGTGGTGATGGCGGTGTTATGGACATAAGTGAAATGAAGAAACGTCCTGTTTTAACTATGCTTTCAGGACCGGCGGCCAGTGTAGTTGGCGCACTTATGTATCTTAGAGCATCTAATGGTGTATACTTTGAAGTTGGTGGAACAAGTACAAACATTGGCGTTATTAAAAATGGACGTCCTGCAGTTGATTACTCTATCGTTGGTGGACATCCGACTTACATTAATTCACTTGATGTCAGAGTACTTGGTATTGCTGGTGGAAGTATGATTCGTGCGTCAAAGCAGGGCGTTGTTGATGTCGGACCTAGAAGTGCTCATATTGCAGGTATGCCATATTCTGTTTATACAGACATTGATGAAATCGTAGATCCACAAGTTGAGTTCTTCTCTCCAAAAAAAGGTGATCCAGAAGATTATGTGGCAATTAAATTAAGGAATGAAAAGAGAATTACTATTACAAACAGCTGTGCAGCAAATGTTCTTGGAATTGTTATACCTGAACATTATTCCTATGGTAATCCGGCTGCAGCAAGAAAAGCTATTGAACCTCTTGCAAAATATATGAATATGACAGTTGAACAGGTAGCAGAGGCTATTTTAGCAAAATCGTTTGAAAAAATTAAACCTGTCATTGAAGAATTGGCGGAAAAATACAAATTAGAAAAAGATCAGATCTCCCTCGTTGGTGTAGGTGGTGGAGCAGCTGCATTATTACCTTACACTGCAAGTCACATGAAATTAGAATATAGTATTCCTGAAAATGCAGAAGTAATATCATCAATTGGTGTTGCACTTGCAATGGTTCGAGATGTTGTTGAACGTACCATTCCTACTCCATCTAAGAAAGATATTGCAGATATCAAGAAAGAAGCTGCTGCACTTGCAATTGCAAATGGTGCATTGCCTGATTCCGTCGAAGTACAGATTGAGATTGATGCACAAACCTCAAGAGTAACAGCAATTGCTCTTGGTTCTACTGAAGTTCAGACAACAGATCTATTAAAAGCTTGTACCGAAGAAGATGCAAAAGAGCTTGCAGCAAAATCTATGAGTGTTGCAGCAAAAGATACAACATTGATTACTATGAATAATGTATTCTATGTGTTTTCAGCGAACAGTAAAAAAGGAACTGGAAAACAAATTCGAATTGTTGATAAGAAAGGCTTTATCAAAGTACAAAGAGGTGATGGTGAGGCTGTAGGTTGTACTGTTGAAGATGCTGTTAAGATTATTGATGATATGTGGGAAAACCTTGCAGTATTCAAGAGCGACATTAAGCTGACACCTGACCTTTATATCTGTATCGGCGGTAAGGTACTTGATTATGCAGGCATGAGAGATTTAGAACAATTGCAGATGGTTGTAGATACAGAATTAGGATTAATGGAGCCACAAGAGAAAATTATTATTGTTGGAGCAAGAAATGACATATGATAAAAGAAAACACATTAGAGCTGCTGAAACTCAATGACATTGAATGGGGAAATTATTCTTTTTCAAGAGATCCACTGCAAGGCAAACTTAATTATGAACAAAAGCGAGAGTTAATCATTCAAGCAAATAAATGTGGAGCAGAACAGGCAGAGAAGCTTAAGATACAATTCAACGTAAAATCTGTAAAAGAGTATGCCGAAAAATTTAAGATTCAAGTAATCAAAGAAGAAAGTGAAGGTAGTGATAATTATATTGTATTTGCTAAATTTAATTATCCTGATAAAGTAACCATATACTCTGGAAACGTTATAAAGGTTGAAAAGCTGATCCAAGAAAATGATATGGAAGAAATATTGGGACATGTGGATATTGAATCTATGCTTTTGGCACATGAAATGTATCATTACTTTGAGGAAAGTGATAAAAAAATCTTTACTAAGGCAAAAAAAATTGAACTTTGGAAAATAGGTTCGTTTCGCTATAACTCAAAATTAGTTGCTCTTAGTGAAATCGCTGCAATGTCATTTGCAAGGGAATTATTGAATCTTGATTATAATCCATATCTTTTTGATGCAATAATGCTTTACCCTCACAATTCAATAAAGACACAATACTTGATTAATGAAATATTAACATTTAAAGAAAAATAACGAGGAGGTTAAATATGTCTGAAGTAATTTTGTTTGGTGAACCAATGGCTTTATTCGTAGCAGATACGGTTGGCCCATTAGAGGATGTTGAACATTTTACTAGATCTTTAGCAGGTGCTGAAGTTAATGTGTGTATCGGTTTAACAAGATTAGGACATAAAGCAACCTATATTACAAGACTTGGTGATGAACCATTAGGAAAATACGTTAAGAAGTTTTTGACCAAAGAGGGTATTGGTACTGAGTTCATCACAGTTGATCCAGTTTATCGCACAGGAATACAACTGAAAAATAAAGTAGTAGAAGGAGATCCGTTTGCCCCTTATTATAGAAAGGGCTCAGCGTTTTCCCATATTTCTGCTGATGAAATTGATGCAATTGATTTTGAAGGAATTAAGCATGTGCATATAACAGGTATCCCACCTGCGCTTTCTGAATCCTGTCGTAAGGCAACCTACAGACTGTTTGAAAGAGCAAAAGAAAACAATGTTTTTATATCATTTGATCCAAACTTACGTCCAGCTCTCTGGGAAAGTAAAGAAGTAATGATTGCAATTATTAATGATTTAGCTTCCAAAGCGGATATGGTTTTACCAGGAACTACAGAAGGACTTATTCTCATGGGAAGTGAGAATCCGGATGAGATCGCTGATTTCTATTTGAACTTAGGTGTTAAAACGGTTATTATTAAGTTAGGCTGTCAGGGCGCTTATGTAAAAACTGAAAAAGAATCCTACATTGTAGAAGGATTCCACGTAGAAAAAGTAATTGATACGGTTGGAGCTGGAGATGGTTTTGCAGTAGGTGTTATCAGCGGACGATTAGAAGGTCTTCCGTTAAAGGAATGTGTAAGACGAGGAAATGCAATTGGAGCAATTCAGGTCCAGCATATCAGCGATAATGAAGGACTTCCTACAATAGAAGAGCTTGACATATTTATTTCATCCAACGGCAAAATCATAAATAAATAATTGTTAGGAAACAACAATGAAAATACAGGTTGCAATTGACAGGGTTACACTAAATAAAGCAATTGAAATTATAGAATCGGTGAAGGATTCAGTTGATATAATTGAAATTGGAACTTCTTTAATAAAAGACTATGGGTTGGAATCAATAAGAAGAATACGAAATACGTTCCCTGATTTAAAAATTCTGGCAGATATCAAGACAATAGATGAGGCAGAATATGAGTTTCAATCAGCTTATAGGGCAGGCGCTGACATTCTGACAGTAATGGGATCTGCGAATATAGATTCAATTGAGATCTGTAAAAATATCGCTTTGGCACATAAGAAAGAATATATGATTGATCTTCTGGAAGTATCTGATGATAAAAAAAATCAATTAAAGAAGTTCCGGGATGCAATCTTTTGTGTGCATCTGCCGTCAGATAAAGAAGGACAGGGATTAAAAGAATTAGTTCAAAAAAGCAGTAAGGAACTCAGTGATTGCCCTAGATTAGCAGTGGCTGGTGGGTTGAGTCTAAAAACGCTTTTAATAATTAAAGAAAGTGGATTTGAGATTGCCATAGTAGGTGGTGCTATCACAAAAGCTGAAGACATAAAAGAAGCGGCATATATTTTTTCCAGGGAAGCGAGGTAATCAAATGGAGATTCTTGATTGCATATTAACAGAAATAGAAGATGTAATACACAAAGTGAAAACTGAAGAATTAGTTCGATTTGCTTCGCAAATTACAAAAGATAAAAGAATATTTGTTGACGGAGAAGGACGATCTGGACTTATGGCAAAAGGTTTTGCAATGAGATTAATGCATCTTGGTTATACAGTATATGTAGTTGGAGAAACAATCACTCCGGCGGTAGGTACAAATGATGTGTTTATAGTAGTTTCAGGGTCAGGAGAATCATCTAATGTGCTTGCTGACACAAATAAAGCAGTCAATAAGGGAAACTCGGTCCTGGTGGTTACTAGCAAATTAAATTCCTCAATTGCAAACTTAGCTGATATTGTACTTATTGTTCCAGGAACAATAAAATCAGACAGTGTTGATAATCGGGGGTCGATACAATTATTAAGCTCTTTGTTTGACCAGAGTCTTCATATAGTATTGGATGTAATTTGTCTAATGTTAAGTAAAAGAGATCAAGTATCTAATGAAGAGGCAACAACGAATCACTGGTAGATGTTCTGGTCAAGTAAATATGAATACTCGAAAAGTTCTTTACACGTCAGGAACTTAAATCATTGAAAAAATCATTTAAAATATTTTGATAGTACGTAATTTTAGTACGCTTTTCTCAAAAATATCAAGCGCATAAATACTTGCTGTAGACGCGTATTTATGTAAAAACGGAGCCTTTTGGGGACTCCGTTTTTTTAGTTTAAGTGGCAAACTCGGGTGTGGGTTGCGTTTTCTTTGACAATTGACGGATTTAAAAAATATTTTTTAGCAAGTGACAAACTCGGGCAGATCTATATTACTGCTGTCAATATTTATATTGATTTAATATGGCAATATTATTTTTGGGATTGACTTTTGACTGCAAATTTCTTGATTTATAAAATTATCCCCATTTTGTTTGTCTATATTTTAACATCATTGACTTTTTGGTAGAAAAATGTTATGATTAAATATCATCAATTTGGATTTTTAATGTAAATTTATTTGTACTATTTTTTACGCTTGATTTTGATACTTTAAAAATGTAATGATATTGCGTTTACAGAATTAAAACATTGTTTACTATAATCTCCTTTGTAAAATAATAAACTAAAATGTAAAACTTCTTTTCTAATGTCAAAAGATCGGAAGAGCGTCGT
>OBID01000454.1_pt1 | contig 16984 bp, 16 predicted proteins | sample 1519781 | NCBI WGS metagenome assembly OBID01 (sample SAMEA3991478, study PRJEB22521) | metagenome | biome: anthropogenic terrestrial biome; feature: sewage plant; material: sludge | place: Sweden | collected 2012-09-26 | reverse complement strand
AGGAACTGGAAGAGAAAAAGGCCGCCGCTGAAGCAGCCGAAGTTTTTAGTCAACTCTACTCTCACTTCGTTTCATATTACTTAAGTTTCACGAAACCTTGCTGCTCAACCACATTTTGGCCTTCAGCCGAAAGTACCCAATCAAGATATGTCTTCGCAATGCCGGTAGGCGCGCCAAGCGAGTCCATGTACAAATTGCGCGAGAGGGTGTAGCTTCCGTCCTTAACCGCTTCGGGTGTTGCGGCTTTACCATCAATGTTGAGAACAACCGTTTCCGGATCTTCATAGCCCATGCCTACATATCCGATTGCTTGAGGATTGTTTTTAACCTCATCAACGATGGCTTGGCTTGACTGCATGCTCCTCATAGTCTTGGCATATTTTGCATCCTTGCCGACTACTGCCTCACTAAAGAACTCATAGGTTCCCGAAGAGGTATCGCGACCGAGCAACACAATCTTTCCTGGCTTACCACCAACGTCTTTCCAGTCGGTTACTTCACCTCGGTAGATTTTGCCCAACTGGTCAGTCGTGAGATTTTTCACTGAGTTTGAACCATTGACAATGACGGCAATTCCATCGCGTGCAACAGGAGTCTCAGTAAACGTCTGCCCTGCATCCTTGACGGCTAGTTTTTCATCATCTTTTGCTTCACGTGACGCGTCAGCAAAGGTAATGCCGCCATTAATAAGCGAGGCAATGCCTGCTCCCGAGCCGCCACCCTTCACGGTAATGACTGCTTGCGGGTTAGTCTTCATATAGGCCTCAGCCCACGCCTGAGCGAGATTGACCATCGTGTCAGAACCCTCGATAGTCACGGTGCCACTCTGCGCGTCAGTTGAAGCGTTGGCACTTCCCTTTGATCCCGTTTTTGCACCGCAACCTGCAAGCAAAGCCAGCGAAAGCGCCATGCACATTACGATTATGGGGAGTGTGTGTCTGCGAGATACCATATTTTTCCTTTCAGATTTGAATGTTTCACGCTTAAGACAACAACAGCATACGTTTTCGACAAGCCCCCGATGGTTAAATCAAGGTTAAAATTGGCGAGAAATGTAAACTCTACGTAAAATGGCGCGAATAACACCGTGTTTCACGCTAAGATAGGGGCATGAAGAAGATTCTGATTATCGAGGATGATTTCGCGATTCGACAGAGCGTCGAATACGCTTTGCGCCGCCAGAATTACGAGGTTAAAAGTCTTGATAATGGTCGCGATGCCCTCGATACCATTAAGAAGTTCGCACCCGACCTGATTGTTCTTGATATTATGCTTCCCGGCGTTGATGGGCTTGAAATTGCCCACGAAGTCCGCAGTTTCGATACCACCACGGCCATAATCATTGTGAGTGCGCTGGGTGAAAGCAGTGATAAAGTAAAGGGACTTACGCGGGGTGCCGATGACTATGTAGCCAAGCCCTTTGCGCTCGATGAACTCCTCGCCCGCATTGAAGCAAACTTGAGACGCGTAAGCAAAGAGGCGTCCGCCCCCAAACAAGCAGTATATACATTCGGAGACGCGGTGCTTGACGAGGCGCACCGCACCGTGTCTGTTGCCGGACAAGAAATTGAACTACGCAGTAAAGAGTTTGATTTGCTCGCGGAAATTGTACGCGCCGACGGCAAAGTGTGCACGCGCCAAGAGCTCGCGCAAAATGTATGGGGTTACGAGTACCTCGACTCATCGCGCACGCTCGATGTGCATATTCGCAATCTTCGTCGAGCAGTAGAGGACCCCTCACGATTCACCTTTATAAAAACGGTGCATGGCGTTGGTTATCAGCTACATGTCGTTGAAAAAGAGGGGGCGAACACATAATGTGGCCTTTCTCTCAATCCGCCCAAGAAATCGAGCTGCTCCAATCGGTCATCGATGAGATGACCCGTGGAAATTACGATGGTGCCGTGCCCACGTTGAGCGGAAAACTCGTCCCCTTGAGCGTTTCGCTCAAACACCTAAAATCAACCTATGCCTCCACGTTTATTGCGCTCGAAAAGCAGCGAGAAGAACTCACTGCCATCATTAATGCGTTGCCCAACGCGCTCATTTTTGTTGCCGAGGGACGTGTTTCTCTCTTCAATGACGCTGCACGCGAAATGTTCGGCTTAAGGCCCACCGATAAGGGCAAATTGCTCGATGAGCTTGAACTTCCCCAGTCACTCTTTGATGCTATCCATGAATTTCTGAGCGGAAGCGAACGGCGACTTGATACACGCACAACCCCCAATGCCCTCATGCAAACATTTCAAGTATCAATTACTCGTCTCGAAAACCAAGCAACGGGACAGCCTTCATTGCGTAACGCAAATTTTGTCGCGAGTTTTACAGATATTTCACAACGGGCCAAAACTGATGCCCTGCGTCGAGATTTTGTCGCGGCAGCAAGCCACGAACTCAAGACCCCTGTTGCGGGCATGAGCCTTATGAGCGAAACCGCGCAAATGGCACTCAAAGATGGTGACACAGCAACAGCCAACGCCATGCTCGCTCAGATTCATACTGAGGCCCAAAATCTGCAGGCGCTTGTTCTTGATTTACTCGACTTGGCGCGCTACGAAGATATTGCGCCCGCTGATGAGCGCACCGATCTTATCAAAACAAGCAAAACTACCGTGGCGACACGGCGACAACGCGCCCAGGATAAAGGCATTGCGCTTGTTGAGGAATATCATGGGCTTGGATTGCAGGAAGTGTTTGTGCCGCTCCATGAGGCAGATGTAGTGATAATTCTCGACAACCTTTTAGACAACGCCCTCGCCTACACTGATGCCGGTACGGTGCGTATTGATGTTGAAGCGGACGCTATAAAGCACACGGCACTCATACGTGTCTCTGATACGGGTATTGGCATTGAAGAAAAAGATTTTGATCGCATTTTTGAACGCTTCTACCGCATTGATAAAAGCCGCTCACGCGTAAGCGGAGGCACGGGGCTCGGACTTTCGCTCGTCAAGCATGCGGTCGAAAAAGCAGGTGGCAGCATTGTTGTCGCCTCACAAAAAGGCCAAGGCACCACCTTTAATGTCTCGCTCCCCATCATCTAATCAAAAAGCATACGCGCGGAGAAAATTCCTGTGATAGTACCCTGTGGGCATTTTAGGGTTTGCTAGAAAAACGACCAACCAAGAAAACTCGGTTAAGCGCGGTTGCTCCTGAAATCCACGCGCCCGCAAGAAGCCAAGCGGCAATGACATCGCTCGGATAATGAACGCCCAAATATACGCGCGATATCCCAACAAGGATTGCGTAAATCGCGCACAACGCACACCCAATTACCTTAATAAGAAAGCCTGGCGTGGGAGCAACAACGATGGCCTCAATAGTTGCGATGGCAAGGCACATGCTCCCCATCGAGTGGCCCGAAGGAAAGCTTGACGAGGCGGGTTGAGAAATGAGCGCGAGCGCCGATTCGGGACGCACGCGCTTGAGGACAAACTTAAGAATGTTAGCCAAAATTGCTCCGCCCGCGGTAAGAGCAAGAGTGAAATTGGCATCGTCATTGCGGCCCATTTTACGAAGAACCATAAAGATGATGGCAGTCAAAACCGTCACGCCAATGATGCCGCCCGCGTACGTCACGCCTTTCATAAAAAAGTCGAGATTCGGACCGCGCAACGATTGAATCTTTGCCGTGCAGTACTGGTCAAAGCGTGCGATAGCTTCTGAGGTATTAACATCGTCAGCAATTTCATAGAATCCAAAAAGGCAAGCAGCTGTCATTACAACCGAAACGATGATTGAGGCTCTCATGACGCGTCCATAAACCGCGCAGCAACTTGTTTCTTGCGAGAAAGCACGCCATCCATCCAAACGCTGCCGCTTTCAAACGAAGCGTCAAAAGCCTTCTCGGCAATCTTGATATCGCCAACAGCAAACATCTCTGAGCCTTCTCGAATAATGTCGGTGCCCATCAGCACCACAACATCATAACCGTGCTCTGCGAGCGCATTGTTCATCTCCGCAATAACTTCTGATTTCTTATCAAGGATTTCATTTAAATCAACGGTTTCGTACTGTCCAATTGCAATCACATGGTCACCAACACGATATTCCTTCAGGTCAGCGTTGACCGCTGCTTGAGCACTAAAAGTGGCTCCGGCAGATTTAGACTTAAAGAGCTCCATGCCATATTGCATCATGTCGATATCAAGAAATGCGCAGAGCTTTTCCGCTATCTCATGGTCGACAGGAGTCGTCGTGGGTGATTTGAGCAAAACGGTATCAGTGAGCAGGGCCGACAGCAAAATGCCCGCAATTTCACGCGGCATCTCAATACCTGTATCAAAAAAGCGCGTTGCAATAATCGTTGCTGTTGAGCCCACGGGTAAGTTTAAGAAAAGAATGGGGCCCGCCGACTGGATATCTCCCACGCGATGATGGTCGATTATTTCAACAACCGATGCGTTCTCAATACCTTCCGCAGACTGAGACACTTCGTTGTGGTCGACAAGCACCACGCGACGACGTCCTCCGCGCGCAACATCGGTACGGGTCAGTACTCCCATGCAGGTATGGTCATCGTCAACTACGACCAACTCGCGCTGGGCGCTCAAGGCGAGCGCGTCTTGAGCATCGCTCAAAAGCATTTCAGGAGTGGTAAGCGTTAGCTCGGTATCCATGATATTGCTCACGGCCTGCGCAAGTGATGAGCGACGAGCCGCGACGTATGATGAAATGTTGGTCAGAATGACCGCTGCGTCTTTTTGACGCGCGAGCTCAAGCACGCTTTCATCAGGTTTAATGCCGAGCGTAATAATGAGAACACTCGCTCCCGCCTCAAGGGCCATAGGCTGGGTGCGCTTGCGATTGCCCAAAATGAGCACATCGCCAGGCTCAATCACTTCTACAGCTGTTTCTGGCTCGGCGGCAGCGATATGCACACGGCCATCAACGATGCGGCTGCTATCGCCCACGAGAATCTCGCCATCTACAACCTGAGCAAGTTGTTCAAGCGTAACGGGAATTTCATCGAATCCCGCTATCTGCGTTTCCTCAAGATAGCGCATCGCGAGGCTGCGCTCACTTAAAAGACCAAGCACATGCTCGTCGGCATCAACAACAGGCAGCGCGCGCAAATCGTTATCGCGCATAATGCGACCCGCCTCAAGCATTGAACGGTCATTTTGAATTTTAATAACGTCACTCGACATAACATCGCCTACACGCGGATGAATATGCGAAATCTCGTCCGGAAGTGTTGCTCCCCAACGCTCAAAGGCCCAAACTGTTTCACGAGGCGCAGGTCCGAGGCGAGCAGGAATGTAGTCATTTTCCGCATCGGTCACGTTCTTGAAATAAGCATAAGCAACCGCTGAGCAAATTGAGTCATTATCAGGATGACGATGACCAAATACATAGACTGGTTTCACGGGTATCCTTTTCGGTAGGCAATATGTCGCGGACGCCAATAAAAACGTCCTTATTGTATTTTAACTATTGGAGCATAACCTACCAACAGTTTTTTTCGTTTTGATTGACCATCGAAGTCAATTTCTATTGAATCGCCCGAAATAACCGCGACAGTCCCTCGACCAAACGTCTTATGGTCGATGCGATCACCGACGGCAAACGTGGTTTCAGTGCCTTTCTTTTTCTTTGCGGAAGCGCCACCTGCTCCGTACACGCGGCCAAGATCTTTATCGCGCGCAGGGTCATATCCGCCGAAAATATCACTACCACCGAGATAGCGCGGCGCACCGTGCGCCGATACGCCATGGCGGTCTCCCCGCTTATCATGGCCAAAACCGCTGTAATCTTTTGAGCCGACGCTCGAAGCATCGACCAGTTCGGAGGGGATTTCTTCAATAAAGCGGCTGGGCGCGTTATAGTTCGTCGTGCCAAATGACATACGCGAAGTCGCATAGGTGAGATACAACAGTTTGCGCGCACGCGTTACCGCAACGTACATCAAACGGCGCTCCTCCTCGATACCCGACTCGCTAAAGATTGAGTTTTGATGAGGGAAGATGTTTTCCTCAAGACCCGCGACAAATACGATGGGGTATTCAAGCCCCTTTGCGGTGTGCACCGTCATGAGGGTAATCGAGTCATCGCTTGCATTCACTGAGTCGAGGTCACTACGGAGCGCCAGCCATTCCATAAACGACTCCAGCGTGTTTTCTTCCTCGTCATGAGAATCAGCAAAATCAGCAACAACGCTCAAGAACTCGCGGATATTTTCAACGCGCGCCTGCGCTTCATCAGTACGCTGAATTTCGAGAGCATGAATGAGCCCCGACTTGTCGATAATCATATCGACCAAATCAAGCAAATCGCCCTTCATCGCACGCATCGCGTCAAGCATCTGGGCAAAGTCATCCAGCGAGCCGATGGCTCCTGAGCGCAGCTCACCCAGCTCAACCGCAAGGCGGGTGGCTTGGTCAAAAGTAATGTCATGGTCATACGAAAGATTAGAGACGTAATCGACAGTCGTCTTGCCGAGTGAGCGCTTAGGCGTATTGATGATGCGCTTGAGTGAAATATCATCAGCTGGATTTACGACTGCCTTGAGGTAGGCCATAACATCGCGAATTTCTGCACGCTCAAAGAACTTTGTGCCACCAACAAGACGATACGGTATGCCCGCGCGCAAGAACGCGTCTTCCAGGTTTCGCGACTGCGCGTTCGTGCGGTAAAAGACGGCGCAATCGTTGTAAAGGTACTCGCCCTTAGCCGTCAGTCGGTCAATCTCGCCCGCAATATAGTGTGCTTCATCTTTTTCTGAGGTCGCCAAATAGAGTGCGATTTTTTCGCCAGCCGCTTCGTCAGTGAAGAGCTTTTTATCCTTGCGGCCCGCGTTGTTTGCCACAATTGCATTGGCAGCGTCCAAAATCGTTTGAGTTGAACGGTAATTCTGCTCGAGTTTCACCACGTGAGCTTCGGGATAGTCCTTCTCAAACTCGAGGATGTTGGTGATATCAGCGCCACGCCATGAATAAATTGACTGGTCGTCATCACCAACTACCATTAAGTTGCGCCAATAAGCCGCAAGCAAATTAGTGATGCGGTACTGAGCGTGGTTTGTATCTTGGTACTCATCAACGTGGATAAAGCGGAAGCGCTTTTGATACGACTCGAGTGTTGCGGGGTGCTCCACAAAAAGCTTCACCGTATTGAAAAGCAAATCATCAAAGTCCATCGCGTTCGCCGCAAAAAGACGACGTTGATACGCTGTGTATACCTGCGCGGTAATTTTCTCGGGAGGCGTTGAAGCAAGTGCCTCATATTCTTTGGGCGATTGCAATTCATTTTTAGCGCTCGAAATACGATTGCGGATGCTGTTTATCGACCAACTTTTTTCATCGATATGCTGCACTTGCATAATCTCTTTCACAAGGCGCTTTGAATCATCATCGTCATAAATTGTGAAGTTGTGCGTATAGCCAATTTGGTCGGCATGCGCGCGCAGAATACGCACACACATCGCGTGAAAAGTTGCGACCCACATGCCTGATGCGGTGCCGCCAATCTGTTTGGCGAGACGACTGCGCATCTCTCCTGCCGCCTTGTTGGTGAAGGTAATTGCCAGAATTTCATAGGGTTGTACACCCTCATCAGCAATGAGATGAGCAATACGGTGAGTGAGCACGCGCGTCTTGCCCGAACCCGCTCCCGCTAAAACAAGAAGCGGCCCCTCAGTGGTCATGACCGCTTCTTGTTGTGGTGGATTTAATGATGAAATATCAATCAAAATAACTCCCATAGCATTACGTTCTTTTAGTCTTTACTATGGTACACAAATTACGAACGCCTCGCCGCTCTTTAGACCAGCTTACGCAAAAAATTTTCGTGCAGTCTCATATCATCACCAAGTTCAGGGTGAAACGCGTAGGCCACTTGATTGCCGCTTTGGGCAGCGACAATACGACCATCAAAACGAGCAAGCACCCTCACGCCTTCTCCCACCTGAGAAATATAGGGCGCACGAATGAAACGAGCTTTAAAGTTGAGCACCTCTCCCACATCGAATGTTGCCGTAAAACTTCCCAATTGTCTTCCGTAACCGTTGCGGACAACGGTAATCGGCAGCGTTGAGAAGTGAGCCTGTGGTTCATTTTCTATATGTTGTGCAAGCAAAATCATGCCTGCGCATGTTCCCATAACAGGAAGGTCATTTTCAATGAGCGTTCTCAAGGTATCGAACATGCCGAGTTGATGCAAAAGAAGACTCTGAGCAGTCGACTCACCACCCGGCAAAATCAACCCATCAAACTTTTTCTCAAGATCTTCAGCGCACCGAATCTCAAATGTTTCTGCCCCTAGTTCCTGGCATATGCGCATATGCTCAATAAATGCACCTTGAACAGCTAAGACTCCAACGCGCATTACTCTCCACGCTCCGCCATGAGTAACTCAATTTCATGCTCGTTAATACCAACCATAGCTTCGCCAAGATTGGTCGAGAGCTTTGCAACAAGTTCGGCATCCAAATAGTTGCTCACGGCCTGAACAATAGCATTCGCACGCTGAGCAGGATTGCCTGACTTGAATATTCCCGATCCAACAAAGACGCCTTCAGCACCAAGTTGCATCATCAACGCGGCGTCAGCAGGCGTCGCAATTCCGCCCGCAGCAAAATTTACCACAGGCAATTTCCCGTGATGGTGTACATAGCGAACCAAATCAACCGGCGCCTGAAGCTCTTTAGCAACCGTATAAAGTTCATCTTCGCGCATAGCTTTGATACAAGCCATTTCCTTATTGATCATGCGCATATGGCGCACAGCCTGAATGACATCGCCTGTACCTGGTTCACCTTTTGTGCGAATCATCGTCGCGCCTTCTGAAATCCGTCGCAGGGCTTCTCCCAGATTTTTCGCTCCACAGACAAAGGGAATATCAAAAGCCAACTTATCAATATGATGAGTGTCGTCAGCGGGAGAAAGCACCTCAGACTCATCAATGTAGTCTATTTCGAGCGCTTGCAAAATCTGAGCCTCCGCAAAATGCCCAATTCGGCACTTTGCCATGACGGGAATACTTACCGCGTCTTGAATACCTCGAATCATTGCGGGGTCGCTCATACGAGAAACGCCGCCAGCAGCGCGAATATCTGCAGGAATACGCTCGAGTGCCATAACCGCACAGGCCCCCGCCTCTTCCGCAATTTTTGCCTGTTCTGGAGTCGTAACGTCCATAATGACGCCACCTTTAAGCATTTGCGCGAGCTCACGATTGAGCGAGACGCGATCCTCTTTAAGCGTTGCAGCAACGGCACTTGTAGCCGCTTTTGCTGAAGTTGAACTGGACATCTTATACCTTCTTCCCTCAAATAACTTGACTTAATTGTTCTCTGTTTTACGATTATAAAAAGTTGTGAACATATCAAAATAACCAAAACACAATAATTTGATAAGGTCAGAAATGCTTACATACACATTTGATAATCGCGGCACACTGAGTCTTTACGAGTTTCTCTATACCCGCATCAGGGAAGACATCCTGGCAGGAACGCTGCGCTTTGGCGAGAAAATGCCCTCAAAGCGTGCGTTCGCCCACCACTTGGGCGTAAGCGTCATTACTGTTGAAAATGCTTATGAACAGCTCGTAGCAGAAGGCTACCTCGAAGCTCGAGCACGCCAGGGTTTCTTTGTTTGTTCTATTGCACAAACACATGCCAAAACACCAGAACATACTCTCAATAAACAAGACAGTTCAATCCCGCACAAAATGCCGAAGGCACACATAAGCACTGTCTTTCAATCAACAGAAACCCCGCTCGTTGCCGACCTCTCAAACAACGCTCTGGCTGGAGAACTCTTCCCTTACGCAACGTGGGCAAAAATCATGCGGAGCGAGTTAACCTACCATCAAAAAGAACTCACTCAGCGCAGCCCAAGCGGCGGAGTTTTACTGTTGCGTGAACAACTCGCCGCTCACCTCAAAGCCTATCGTGGAATGAACGTGCAACCTGAACAAATTATTGTAGGAGCTGGAAGCGAATATCTACACAGTCTTGTGGTTGCTCTTCTTGGGCGCACCAAGCGCTTTGCCGTAGAAGAACCAGGATATCGAACAGTCGCGCGCATTTATCAGTCGCAAGGAGTTCATTGCGAGCACATTCCCCTCGATGAACAGGGCCTTTGCATGAACGAACTTGAGCGTCGACACATCGATGTCATGCACGTGTCGCCCACTCATCACTTCCCCACAGGCACAACGATGAGCATTGGACGCCGCTTTGAACTCCTCTCTTGGGCAGGGGGCCATGAGGGACGCTACCTAATTGAAGATGACTACGATAGTGAGTTTCGTCTCAAGGGACGCCCGATTCCTGCGCTTGCGAGCATTGATAATCACGATCGCGTCATTTATCTCAACACTTTTACAAAAAGCCTATCGCCGACCATTCGCATCGGGTATCTTGTGCTTCCACAATCCCTCGTTTCCCTCTTCAATGAGCGGCTTGGATTCCTGTCAAATACTGTTTCAAATTTTGAACAGTATACCCTTGCAGAGTTTTTGCGTCAGGGTTTCTTTGAGCGTCACATTAACCGCATGAGAACGACGTACGCCACCCGTCGCGACGTCGTATTAGACTCTTTGAAAACGGGAACTCTCTCCCAACGTGCCACCATTATCGAAGAAAACGCTGGTCTTCACTTTCTTCTCCACATTGCGGGCGACTTTAGGGATGAGGATCTCCAAGAAATTTTACACAACAAAGGCCTGAGGCTTTCGCCTTTGAGCGTGTATTATCACGAAAAGAAAAACGCGCCCGCGCATACCTATCTCATTAATTATTCATCCCTCAGCGAAGAAAGTATTGAGCCCGCCTTCGCCTTGCTTGCTCAAGCGGTTATCGAGGCAGAAGCGCGGGGATAATCTGTTCTTAAGAAGAACAGGAGTTATCATGAACGCATCACCTTTCGATAAAAAAAGAGAGCATGTTGCTTCGGGCGGTTGTAGCGCGCTTTCTTATGAAACGCGCGATGGTAAACATCTTTTCGCACGTAACTATGATTGTCCTTCTGCACAAGGTGCCTCTGTCATTTTTATTCCGAGAAATCTTGAAATCCCCCTTTTGCAGCACAAAATCAACGCAGCTACCATGACTACACGCCTTGCATGCTTAGGGATGGGGTGCATAGACTTTGCGGCACCCTTACTCTTTGATGGCGTCAACGAAAAAGGCCTTTGTGGTGGAATGCTGCACTATTCGCACTCTTCAGATTCCGAGCCCGTCGAACTTGCCAGCCATTCAATCAATTCTTCCTTTTATCTTACGGCGCTTCTTTCGAGCTGCGGATCAGTTGAGGACGCAGTAACTTTTGTCCGTGAACACGCGCTCTCAAAAGAAGAACTTATTGTGGGCTTGCCCACACAGTATCATTATTTTTTGACAGACAGCACAGGAGAAGCGCTCATCATTGAGCCCGATGAGCAGGGGCTCAATGTCTTCCGTCACAGTATTGGCGTACTGACAAATGCTCCCAGTTATTCGTGGCATCTTATCAATTTGCGTAACTATCTCACGGTGCGGTCAAGCCAACCAATGCCCCAAAAGATATTGGGGGACAATTTAAAACCGCTCAGCGTTGGGGCTGGCGGTCTAGGGCTCCCTGGAGACTTTACGTCTCCTTCACGCTTTGTGCGCCTTGCCTTTGCGAAAGACGCGCTTCCCGAAGCAAAAGATGAGCGCGACGGTGTGACCAAGGTAATGAGTGCACTGGGTTGCGTCACCATTCCTCAAGGATTTACGCATAACGGCGAGGGTTTCATCGAAGAAACGCTCTATTCTGCAGCCATGTGTTCAGAGTCGAAAAAATACTATGTAACGCTCTTTTCAAATCGTCGACTCACTTCTTATAGCCTCGATGTAGAGTTAAAAGGTCACGAAATCAAACAGTTTACTCTCCCGCTGACGCAAGATATCGCAATGGGCAATTTTTAAGATAAAGTGTGTGCGAGTTGCTTGATATTGCGTTCAATATCTTCGATACACTCCACGAAAACGTCATCATCTTGGCCAGTTGGATCTTCAAGACCCCAATCTAGCCGTATGGGCGCAGGAATTGAGGGACACTCAACGTTGCATCCCATCGTAATCACTACGTCAATTGGCTCAGGAAGGCTGCTTAAGAGTTTCGGATGTTGATCTAATGCCATGTCGATGCCGTAGCGCTGGCGCACCAATCGAATAGCATCTTCATTAAGGTCAGAACTCGGTGCAGTACCCGCCGAAAAACTTTCAAAAATGTCAGAAGCAAAATGTTTGCCCAACGCTTCAGCAATTTGGCTTCGACATGAATTATGTACGCAAACAAACGCGACTTTTGGTTTTTGAAAGTTTTCCATGCAATCTTCCCATCACGTTCAATAAAAAACAGCATACAAACTTGTGACACTTACGCCTGAGCAGCTTCAATAAGAGCTTTCGCTTCGCTTGGTTTAAGCACCTTACCATAAGAGACAACTTTGTTGTCAATGACGAGAGCGGGTGTGCTCATGACGCCATAGGCAGCTATCTGCGCGAAATCAGTTACGTGATCGACCTCTACAGGCAAGCCCAACTCGGCAAGCGCTTCTTTGGTAGCCGCCTCCAGGGCATTGCACTTCTTACATCCTGAACCCAAGATTTTGATATCCATGTAAATCCTCCCGTACGTGTTGACGATTTATACAAACAAATATTGAAACGCGTTGAAGGCATAACCCACGATGATAATGCCCACAGTGCATATTGCTACAAATACCGCCAGCAGTTTTGGCTTGACCGCTTTGCGCAACATAATTATCGAAGGAAGGCTGAGCGTTGTCACAGCCATCATAAAACTCAAGATAGTACCAAGTTGCGCGCCTTTACCAAGGAGCGCCTCAGCCACAGGAATTGTGCCGAAAATATCAGCATACATCGGCACACCTATGAGTGTTGCGAGCACAACACCGAAGGGATTTTTACTGCCCAATACGGTTGCGACCCACGTCTCAGGAATCCAATTGTGAATGAGCGCGCCAATCCCCACACCAACTAGAATGTAGGGAAACACCTTCTTAAACGTTGAGGTCATCTGGTCAGCCGCATAAGCGAGACGATCTTTGCGCGTAAGGGTCGGCGCGTCGATATCAACCGCCTGAGCATCACGGATGAAATCCTCAACCTGATCCTCCCAGTGCAACTTCTCAATGAGCGTGCCACCAACAACCGCGATAACAAGACCCATAATCACGTAGACAATCGCGACCTTCGCACCAAAAATACTCATGAGCAAAATGAGCGAACCAATATCAACCATCGGCGACGATATCAGAAATGAGAACGTCACGCCAAGGGGAAGGCCCGCACTGGTAAATCCAATGAAAAGAGGAATAGACGAACAGGAACAAAACGGCGTGACCGTTCCCAAAAGCGCCGCGACCATATTTGCGCCAATACCATCAAAGCGCCCCATAATTTTTTTGCTGCGCTCTGGCGGAAAGTAACTTTGGATAAACGAAATGATAAAGATTAAGAAGCAGAGCAGGATCGTGATTTTAATGACGTCATAGACGAAGAACTGCGCGCTTCCACCCAGCCGCGTCGTAATATCAAGGCCGGCAGCATCAAGAAGTCTGCCCACGAGCGCATTGAGCCATTTCATGGCGAGTACTTGGTTTTGAATGAAATCCCACACCATTAGCAACCACACTCTTTCTGAGTGGCTGCGTCACAGGTAAGTCCGGTGATGAAATCACGATACGCGCTCAATGTTGAGCAATTTAAGGAGTAGTGAGTCCACTTGCCCTCTTTACGCTCATTAACCAAGGCGCATTCACGCAAAATTCTCATATGGTGTGAAAGCGTCGGCTGTGTGATTTCGAATTTTTCAAGCATTTTACAAGCGCATTTCTCGCCCGTAGAGAGAAGCTCGATAATTTGTAATCGATTTGAATCCCCCAGCGCCTTACAGATAAGCGCCACGTCAGTTGCCTTCATAGTTCTCCTTACATTGATAGTTGTCTATACAACAATATATTACATATAGATATTCGTCAATATAAAAACTCGTCTATCTAGGTGAGCAGTTCGCATGAAATCCTCAGGCTATAGTGTAAATTTTTTACATCTACCATTGCCGCGTGTGCAGGTCCCTTGATACTATGTAATGCGGAGGCACAATGATTCGAATTGCTTTATGCGATGACGATGCTCGTTGTCTGAGAGATACCCAAAGATTCATCACCACGTGGCTAAGCACGAACAACGTGCACGCCGAAGTTTCCACCTTTAGTGATGGAGACTTGCTCCTTTGCGCCTTTCAAGCCAAGCCCTTCGATATTATCTTTCTCGATATCGTTATGCCTCTCTTGAACGGCATTGATACGGCTCAAGATTTACGCTCAATGAGCACAGCCTGCAAAATTGTCTTTCTTTCTTCGTCCAAAGATTTCGCGGTTGAATCATATACAGTCAAAGCAAGCAACTATCTTGTAAAGCCGCCCAGCTTTGAGCACATCAGTGCTGCGCTTGAAGAATGTATTGCTGATGTCGAATCTGAAGACTACGGCATAATTGTGAAAGCTGGAAACGGCTTCCAACAGTTGCCTCTTAAAAACATTGAATACATTGAAGCACATAATAAACATGTAAAGTTTTATATGGATGACGCTCGGAGTTTCGAAGTTCCCGAACCGCTCTGTGCGCTTGAAGCACAACTCCTCACACAAGAGAGATTTTTCAAAACTCACCGCAGCTATATTGTGTCGATTCCCCATGTCGACTTTTTTGATATGACAAAAATTATTACCAAGTCAGGCAATGCCGTTCATATCGCACGCGGCATGGGCAAACAATTTCACGATGCGTATTTTTCGTACATGTTCCAGCTAGAAAAATGCCTCAAATGCTAGCCTCTTCACTCAATATTATTGATGCCTTCTCACTCATTCTTTTCGGCGTGGGAATATCAGCTGCCTTTTTGGGAGTAAAGGCCTCACGGAAAAATTCAGCCCTGCTTGTTGGCGCAATCGTTGTGCTCGTAGTGTCCCAGTATTTTGTCTGGCACTTTGGCTCGGTTTCAATGATGCGCCGCACGTATCCCCTTTTCGTACACCTCCCGCTGACTCTTTTTTATGTGTGCTTTTTCAAAAAACGCACTCTGTCTTCTCTCTTGGCCGTCATCACCGCATATTTGTGTTGTCAGGTCAGCAAATGGCTTGCCCTAGCGCTTCTCGCACTCCCGGGAGAATTTCTCCCCTATGAGTTTTATCACACGCTCTTCCTTATCGTGACAAGTGTTCTTATCATCCGCTTTGCCGCAAACTCTGTCGCGGAAATTTTTCATAAACCTACGCGCGCGCTGCTCATTTTTGGAGCATTGCCCATGGTTTATTACATCTTTGATTACGCTAGCACCGTCTTTTCGCAGGCGCTCTATAAAAATGTTGTACTTGTATCAGAATTCATGCCGTTCACTCTCGCCGTAGCTTACTTGGCGTTTTGCGTTATCTATTACCGCCAATATGAGCAGGCAAACGAGGCAAAACAGCGCACTGCCCTTCTTGAAATGCAGAAGCAGCAATCTATTCGCAATGTTGAAACTATGCAACAAAGTGAGCGAGAAATTGCCCTTCTGCGTCATGATATGCGTCACTATCTCGATGGAATCGCTGCGTTTATTGAAGCGGATAATTCGGAAGCGGCGCTCAAGTATATGGACCGCCTCGAAGAGAGAATCGACTCGACAAAAATTATTCAGTATTGCACCAATGAGCTCATAAATACGGTGCTCGCAACTTACGAAGCGCGCATGAAGGAACACCATATCGAGTTTGACTGCATTGCGAAAGTCGGAGCGGTTTTACCCTGTTCAGAAATCGACTTCACTTCGTTGCTCGCAAACGCGCTTGAAAATGCACTGAAAGCAACGATTCACTATTACGAAGTTGAGCGCACCTCCCAAACACCAGCGAAGGGAGAACCCAACTACGCTGGTCATAAACCCGAGCACGGCCCTTGCTCAATCTGTCTGCGTCTCGAAATGAGTGACCACAAACTGCTCATGTCCCTAACGAATCCCTTCACGGGCGACATTCGTTTCAAGGATGGTGTGCCTACCTCCAAAGAAAAAGGACATGGGTTGGGCACCGAAAGTATCATTTACGTGGCAAGCAAACTCAAAGGAAATTGCCAGTACAGCACTCATAATGATATCTTCACCTTGCGGGTAGTCGTATAGTAGAACTATCCCATTTCAAATTTCACTCGCCCTAGGAGAATTATGTCTGCCACACCAGATAAACAGCCCACCGCAAAAAGAACTCTCCAGAGATACTGGAGTGTTACAAAAACACAATGGCCGATTTTTTCCCTCGGCATCCTTGCGACTATGGGTTTTGTCTTTTTCCTCTCATACGGAAACCCCTACCTCATCGGCAAGGTAGTCGATAAGGTAACCCAGGGCCCCATCGCCAAAGACCAGGTCTTTTCAACCTTTGGATGGCTTATCGCAGGGCTTATTGCCACCAATATTCTTGGACAGTTCTGCAGTAAATTGCAAGACTACTGTGCATGGAAGTTCGAAATCCGAGCAAGTTATGAGCTTTCAAACATTGTTTTTAATACGCTCTCAAACCAATCAATGAGTTTTCATTCAAACCGTTTTGGAGGCTCGCTTGTAAGCCAAACCGCAAAATTTCTCTCAGGATACGAAACGCTTGGCGACAGTTTCATCTACGCTATGGTGCCCATCACCTGCTCGGCAATCTTCACCATAACTATGCTCGCATCACGAGTGCCCTATTACGTTCTTTGCTTAGCCATTCTGCTTGTCATTTACGTTTTTGCGGCATACAAGCTATTTCGCCGTATCCTACCCTTGAATGCTGAAGCCTCCGCTGCCCACAATGTGCGCTCGGGAGAACTGGCTGATGCCATTACCAATATTCTTGCCGTAAAAACACACGGCCAAGAAAATTATGAGCGTGCCCTCTTCGATGATGCGAGCAAAAACGTCGTTGAAGCAGAATCAAAGCGCATGCGCTCCTCTATTGAGCGTGGAGCTGC
>OBID01000453.1_pt1 | contig 16998 bp, 9 predicted proteins | sample 1519781 | NCBI WGS metagenome assembly OBID01 (sample SAMEA3991478, study PRJEB22521) | metagenome | biome: anthropogenic terrestrial biome; feature: sewage plant; material: sludge | place: Sweden | collected 2012-09-26 | reverse complement strand
ATTCAGATATTGGCTGCTATGGCGGTGAAATACGGACACCCAATATCGACGGCCTGGCCGCTAAAGGAATCAAAATGAGAAGTTTTTACAATAATGCCCGATGCTGTCCCACCCGGGCTTCGCTTTTGACTGGACAATATCCTCACACCGTTGGGATGGGTCAAATGGTCACCCAAGCCAAAGCAACTATACAACCCGGCCCTTACCAGGGATTCCTCAATGATACTTATCCGACCATTGCAGAGGAATTAAAAAAGATCGGTTACAATACTTATATGACTGGTAAATGGCATGTAGGCGAACGGGAGGATCATTGGCCTCGTACCCGCGGTTTTGAACATTACTTCGGCTTAATATCAGGAGCCTCCAGTTATTACGAGATCATCCCTCAGGAAATAGGGAAACGGCACATCGTATTGGATGATCACGAATATACTCCACCTGCTCAAGGATATTATATGACTGACGCATTTACAGATCATGCAATTGAATACCTTGATGCACAAAAAAAGGATCATCCTGGCAATCCATTTTTTTTATACATGGCCTATACCGCCCCGCATTTCCCGCTGCATGCCTATGAGTCCGATATAGTCAAATATGAAAAATTATATACTCAAGGCTGGGATGTAACCAGGGCAAAACGATATCAGAAAATGAAAGATCTTGGATTGATCGATAAAAGATATCAACTGACGCCAAAGCCGGAGGATATACCTGCATGGGATACCGCTACAGATCAAAAAACCTGGACTAGAAAAATGGCAGTCTACGCCGCGATGATCGATCGAATGGATCAGAATATTGGCCGAATAATCAAAACTTTAAAATCTAATCGGCAATTTGACAATACGATGATCGTATTCATCTCTGACAATGGTGGCTGTGCTGAAAATGTGGCGAACAGAAATTTCAATGACTCAAACGTAAAAATTGGAGCACGAGGATCCTATGTGACCTATGATACACCCTGGGCCAATGTGTCCAACACACCGTTCAAAAAATATAAAAGATTCCTTCATGAAGGTGGTATCATCACCCCCTGCATCATCCATTGGCCGGCCAAAATAAAACCTCAGAAAGGATACAAGGATGGCATAGGACATGTCATCGATTTATTACCAACCAGTCTTGAAATAGCCGGTGCATCACCAAAAAATCTTCCCGGGCAGAGCTTATCCTTCCTGTGGAATAACAAAAATGCTCCAACCAGGACCTATTGTTGGGAACATGAAGGCAATAAAGCCATTCGCCAGGGAGATTGGAAATTGGTCAAAGATCAGGAGGATCCGCACTGGGAATTGTATGACTTAAAATCCGACCCCTGTGAATCGAAGGACCTCGCTGACGCAAAGCCTGAAATGGTAGAAAAAATGATCGATGACTATACGAAGTGGGCCTTGCAAGTTGGGGTAAAACCAGATAAAAATTAATTCAATGACTTTGCTTTTTCAAGTCAAATAACATCAAAGGACAATGACTCGGTTATACAGTACAATTCTTTTCATCCTCTTTACTTTTCACTTGCTGCTGTCCCAAGGTAAAGTAGTGCTGATTACAGATGCCGGGGCCGTAGCTGATGGCAGAACTAACAATCAAAAAATAATCCAATCATTAATTGACCAGGTAGCGGAGAAAGGTGGCGGTAGTGTGGTCGTCCCGCCCGGCAATTTTATGACCGGCTCTCTATTTTTAAAGTCTGGGGTAGATTTGCATTTATCGCTGGGGGCCAGCCTTCTAGGTGCACATTCTACCAATGACTACCTCAAAATTGGCCAACGTGCCGCTTTGATTTTGGCGCACGATCAACAAAATATATCTATCTCTGGCGAAGGCATCCTTGATGGCCAGGGCCAGGAATTGATGGTAGATGTATTTAAAAAATTGCGCAGTGGTGAATTAAAAGACAATCCTGTTTGGTTGGTCAAAAGACCAGAGACAGGTAGGGCTTTAATCGTATATTTTAAGGGCTGCTCCGGAGTCAAAGTCACGGGAATCACTTTAAAAAACTCCTCTAACTGGGTGCAGGATTACCGTGAATGCGATGGAGTCACGATAGATAGAATCACTGTGCAGAGTACAGTTTATTGGAACAATGATGGGCTGGATATCACTGATTCTAAAAATGTACGCATCACTAACTGTATGATCAATTCATCTGATGATGCACTTTGTTTTAAATCTGAAAATCCTAATGCATCTTGTGAAAACATCGTGGTCGATAGCTGCATCTTGCGCTCCAGTGCCAACGGACTTAAATTCGGTACTGCTAATTACGGGGGATTCAGAAATTTTAGAATCAGCAACCTAACTGTTTATGATACCTATAGATCTGCGATTGCACTTGAATCTGTGGATGGTGGATATATGGAGGATATCATTATTAAAAATGTATCGGCTACCAACACAGGCAATGCTATTTTTATTCGTCGTGGGCATCGAAACAAATCAGGTGCAGTAGGTAGTTTAAAAGGCATCCATATCTCTAACCTGGTCGCAGATATCCCACTGTACAAGCCGGATCAGGGCTATCCGATTGAAGGTCCACCGGACCACTTGAGGCCCGGCACAGACAAAATGCCGGTACGACCCTCCCATTATCATATATACGGCCACCCCTATCTTCCATATAATTTGCTCCCATCTTCCATCGTGGGCATCCCGGGATATCCGGTGGAAGATGTCACTTTAGAAAATATAACCATCAGTTTTGGCGGCAGAGCAGACAAAGAAATCGCATATATTCCTTTGAAGGCTATCGGTTCCATTCCTGAAAACGAAGCGGGTTATCCCGAATTTTCTATGTTTGGTGAATTGCCCGCATGGGGATTGTATATGCGTCACGCGGTCGGAATCATCATCAAAAATTTTAATATCAGCTTTAAAGAAGATGATTTCAGGCCTGCATTGGTGTTAGATGATGTAAAAAAAATTGAATTGACAGATATACAGATCCCTAGCGCCAAAGAAATGCCGATGATCCTTTTAAACAACACTGTGGGAGTAGCTATAAAAAATCTTAAGATTCCGGTGAGCCAGGACAAAGCAATATCGAAGACCAATTATTAATAAGCCAGTGCAAGTGCAGTCATTTCATTTTCGGGAAATCTATCCCACCAAAGCAGTGCTTTACTTGCAGGCATTTGGAAGCTGCAAAAGGTTGGAACATATGATGAAGAATTACAAATATGTTTTATAAAATTATGATGAGATACCTGTTGATACTGTTGCTAAGTCAGTCTATTGTAAAGGCTATTTGCCAGCAGAATATTCAGTTAAAAATCACTGTCGAAGTGGCGGCAGCATTGCGTAATGACTTTCAAAAAGATGGGCGCCTTACTTTTCACATAACTCAACTGAATAACCGGGAGCCTAGAAACCGGTCAGAGATTGCGATTGGCATAACACCCGAACATTGGGATCCTTCCAAATCTTTTGTGATAGATACCCGCCATAAAAACAGCCTGGCCATCGGACTGGAAGATTTGTCTGCACATTTATCTGAAAAATATTATTACCAGGTGACCTATAAACAAAACCTGGATGACGCCAATGAAAATGCAGTAGGGAATTTATATAGTGATGTAGATTCATTTTCATTGATCAATGGAGCGTCCCTGCATCTTCAATTAAATAATCAAATATCGCCGGCAGTGATCGTTGATCATCCATTTGTCCAAACCGTTGAGATCCAAAGCCAATACCTGTCTGCATTCTTTGGAAAACCAAAATATCTGAAAGCAACTATGCTGCTTCCTTCGGGCTATTTTAATGACACAACAAAATCGTATCCTATTTGTTACCGGGTTCCCGGATTGAATGGCAAGTATAGCGCCATCAATGGCATGATCAATGACGAAAACTTTTCCAAATGGTGGTTTACAAAAGAAGCACCTCAGGTGATCTATGTATTTCTGGATTCGAAGGGGCCATACGGCGACACTTACCAGTTAAATTCAGCCAACAACGGGCCATGTGGCACAGCACTGACTGAAGAATTGATTCCTGCTATTGAAAAGTTAGTTCGTTACCATCCCCAATCCAACAGGAGATACCTCGCAGGGAAATCGACGGGAGGCTGGGTTGCTCTGGCATTACAAATTTTCTATCCGGATCTTTTTGATGGTACCTGGTCCTATAGTCCTGATCCGGTTGATTTTGAACATTTCGGTCTGATTGACATTTATCATGATTCCACTATTTTCTATAATAAATATGGCTACCTCCAACCTGGCAAAAGGACCATTTACGGTGAGCCTACCTATTCAATGAAAGATTGGATAGCCCGTGAAAATGTTTTTAGCAGCACCAATGATTACAGAATTTCCGGAGGCCAATTTGGTGCCTACAATGCCGTTTTCGGACCCCGGGGAAAAGACGATCTTCCTTCGCTCCTATTTGACCCCCTGACTGGAAAGATTGATCATCAGATTGCCCTACAATGGGAAAATTTTGATTTGAAAAAAATACTTGAAAAAAATTGGGCCACACTCGGACCAAAATTACAGGGAAAGATTTGGATATGGACCGGCGATATGGATGGATTATATTCCAATGTTGCCACCCGATTCTTACAAAAGTTTTTGGAAAAGACCGAACATCCTGCTTCAGATGCCACTATTTCTTTCACCCCGATGGCTGGTCATACTCAGGCGTGGGATGATAAAGCAGTTTTGAATATGATTGCAAACAAAGCAAGGAAAACACCTTAAAATGGGTTATAAAAAATGAAAAAACATTTAATGAAAAAGAAAACTTCCCTTACCTCTTTAAAGTTATTTTTAATATTACTTCTAAGTCATTTTGTAGGTCATTCTCGTGCGCAAACTTTATTGATCTATGGCGACAAAGCAGATGCTATCGAAGTGAATGCCGCCAAAGATCTGCTGGCTGACTATCAGAAAACGAGTAAAGAAAGGGTGGCTCTTGTAAAATTTAACAAGGACCTCAACTTATCCGGATATCATACTCTCATTTATATTGGCACTGCATCTTCAAATTCTTTCATATATGATCAGATAAAAAAAGGCGTGCCTCCTCTTTCCGGAGAACCATTGGCTGCAGAAACTTTTTTGTTGCATAGTATTGATCCACATACTCACCTCATCATCGGCGCAGACACCAGAGGCACCTTTTATGGAGTCTATGAATTTTCAAAGAAAATATTGGGGACCGATCCAAACACTTACTGGATCGGATATCAGCCAAAGATTCTAAAAAAGGTAGTCATACCAAAATTGTCCTATCGCGCCACGGCACCGGCATTCCAATACAGAGGATATTTTGACAATGACAATGATTTATTGGCCAATTTCAAAGGTAGAAAACTCATCGTGGAGTTTGATCTATGGAAAGAAATCATCAATACTGTAGTTCGCCTGGGTTATAATTATATAGATATCCATGATCTATTGGGCCGTCCTGAATATTATTTGAGAGACTATTATATCCAGTTGACAGAATTTCACAGTGACCTGGCACTCATCGACTCTGTCATCGATTATGCCCATAGCAAAGGTATGCTGGTGCAGATACCCATGTACCTGGGCTGGGAATTTAAGCACATCACGCTGGAGCAAATCTGCCTTACCAAATATTATGATTTGTGGATGGAGACTTATGAGTATTATCTCACTCAAACGCCCATCGGCAAAGCTGATTTGTTTCTCCAAAGACCAAGACATCCCATTTATGACTGGGCCTACAAATGTGAAGAAGAGACGAGCCAGGGCATTGAAGCAGGTCCACTCATGAATAAAATGTTTGAAGGCTTATATCAATTGATTCAACAGTATCGGCCTGGTGGCGTCTTATTTTGCGATCTATGGTCTGAAGGCAGACCCTTATGGGAAAGTGGCCAATTCGCACCACGAAAAGAAATCCAGATGCTTTGGGCTGATGGAGGTCATGCCAATTTTAAAGAGTTTCCGCAGGATTTAAAAGGTTATCCTTTTGGAGTCTACATCCATGCCGGAGTATGGTACAATAATGTTACACAATCTCCATACCCTGCCAAAATTAAAGATGCTGCCCTGATGGCAATCGATCGACATATGACCAGCAATTTTTTAGTCAATGGCCAAACTTTTAAAGACTTTTTACTCAATCTCAACGCTTGTGGGCGATGTGCCTGGGATCCAATGTCTTTTGATCCGGAAACTTTTTATACTGAATGGACTACCAAATATTTTGGCCACAAAGTCTCTGCGCCTGTAGTAGAAATCTTAAAACTAACTTTTGATGCTAATGAACCAATTGGTGGATTCCGAAACACGATGAATGAATCGGTTAAACTTTTGAATAAAATAGCCAAACACGAGTATAACCTTGAACCGCTCTCATTGATCAATGCTTCTTTTACACCTGCAGCAAAAGCACTTGAATTAGTAAAGGCCGTACGACCAAGAGTACCGCACAACAAAATTGTCTCTTTCGAAGACCAGGTAGCTTATCCCACAGAGATATTTTACCTTAATCTTCAATTTCTTCAATCAGTACTACTTTTTAATAATGCTTTGGCACAGCACCCAGATGACAAAGCTATGATTCTACAGCAAGGAACTGTGTTGAAAAAAGGATTGCTCGCATTGAGAAGAAAACTAGAAGCCGGTTCGGGCTGGGAAAAATGGACCAACTTTTACAATCCCGAAAATTTTAGGATTCACACCCCTCCACCTACCATAGAAATGATAGAAAAATTAATTTCAGATTTATAATACTTAGACCGCTTATGAACTTTAAGCATATCCAATTGATATACGTTTTTTATCTCATCAATATTGTCAGCCCTTTCGCTCAGACCCCCGAAGTATGGCTTGATGAGCTTCCTATCCGATCCTTTTCCGGCGGCATACCTTCGGTAGGCACTAATACCAACCAATCCGGAGATTCGATAAAAATCGGAGGCCACTATTTTAAAAGAGGAATTGGAGTCCAATCCACCAGTGTGATTTCTTTCTTACTTAACGGACATGCAGCTTCATTTTCTGCGATGGTAGGAGTAGATGACAAAGCAAACAGCGAACTGCATTATAACTTCTATGTAATCGGGGATCGGAAAATACTCTTCGAAAGCAAAAACCGGATAGCAGGATCTGCTCCAGAGCCGGTATCCGTAGATCTGACCGGAATAAATCGACTGGGTTTGTTGGTTACCATTTCAGAATCGACTACAAGCAGATCCTACACCAACTGGGCCATGGCTAAGTTTATCATGATGGGAGATCACCAGCCCATGCAATTACCCAATGATGATGAAAAATATATTTTGACGCCTCCACCACCCTTGAAGCCAAAGATTAATTCAGCTAAAATCGTCGGGGCCTCACCCGGCAATCCATTTTTGTACACCATCGCTGCTACCGGCAAAAGACCTATAAAATTTTCTTCCAAAAGATTACCTCAAGGTTTGTCCTTAAATAAAGAGACTGGTATCATCTCCGGCAAGGTAAAGAACAAAGGAGAATATATCACGACTATCCAGGCAAAAAATACTTTAGGCAAAGCTACAGCCTCCTTGCGCATAAAAATAGGTGATACTATATCGCTTACACCGCCCATCGGTTGGAACGGATGGAACTCGTGGGCCAGAGATATAGACCAGGAAAAAGTGGTCGCCTCTGCAAATGCGATGGTCAACATGGGACTAAGTCAGCATGGATGGACCTATATCAATATTGATGATGCCTGGCAAGGTCAGCGAGGAGGTGCATTCAATGCTATCCAGCCCAACGAAAAGTTTCCAAAATTTAAGCAAATGACAGACTACATACACAGCCTGGGTTTAAAAGTGGGTATCTATTCTACTCCGATGATCACGAGCTATGCTGGGTATGTAGGTGGCACATCAGATTTTGAAAATGGTGATTGTCCGGATTCTATCATCAAGAATAAAAGAGCCTTTCGATATATTGGCAAATACCATTTTGAAACGAATGATGCACAGCAAATGGCCGCCTGGGGCATAGACTATCTAAAATATGATTGGAGGATAGAAGTGCCTTCGGCAGAGCGTATGTCCGTGGCTTTAAAGAATTCAGGCAGAGACATTGTATACAGCATATCCAATTCGGCTCCCTTCAGCAATGCCGGGGACTGGATGAGATTGACCAATACCTGGCGCACAGGACCCGACATCAGAGATAGCTGGCTGAGCCTGTATATATCGGCGTTTACATTGGATAAATGGGCTCCTTATGCCGGCCCCGGACATTGGAATGATCCGGACATGCTCATCCTCGGCAATGTCACGACAGGGACTCCGCTCCACCCTACCCGATTGACACCGGATGAACAATATAGCCATGTCAGCATCTACTGCTTGCTGGCTGCACCTTTATTGATCGGCTGTCCTATCGAACAACTGGACCCTTTCACTTTGAATTTATTGACTAATGACGAAGTGATCGCTATAGATCAGGATCCATTGGGTAAACCGGGAAGATTGTTGGTAGATGAAGAAGGGGTTCAAACCTGGGTGAAGCCTTTGGAAGATGGATCTTATGCAGTCGGTTTGTTTTATACAGATGATTTTGGCAAAACACCTCAGTCCTATATTAGATGGGGAGATGAAAAAGCCATTTCTTATAAATTTGATTTTGAAAAAACCGGCTTGCATGGCCAGTGGAAGTTCAGAGATCTTTGGTCTCAATCAAATCTTGGAATTTTTAAAGATTCATTTAATATTACCGTTCGGCATCATGGGGTAGTCTTGTACCGGATGTCGCCTGTTAAATAAAAAAAAGAGTTATGAATTTATATTGTTCATGGATGCGTATGGTCCGGTCCAGAGATAAAAAAAGGATACTATTGATCTTGCTCAGGTTTATGTATCTGCCCATGCTCCTGGCTCAGGTGCCCACGATGTATTTCTCGGATCCCGATATCCCAGGACGGCCATTTGCCAAAGACCCTACCGTCATTTATTTTAAAAATACCTACTGGATGTATTATTCAGTACCGGATGCAGCATCAAAAGTGTGGCACATAGGTATAGCTACCAGCAACGATTTAATCCATTGGCAGAAAATTGGAAATATTTCAGGGATTACCGGTACTGTAGAAGAAAAAGGAATTTGTGCTCCTGGAGCGCTACTTAAAGATGGCCGGTTACATTTATTTTATCAAACTTATGGCAATGGAAGATTAGATGCCATTTGTCATGCGTGGTCAGATAATGGTACTGATTTCAAGCGGGATCCTACCAACCCTATATTTAATCCTAAGATAAGTGACTGGTCCTGCGGGAGAGCGATTGATGCAGAAGTGATTTATTACAGACATCAGTATTTTCTATTTTACGCTACCCGGGATACTTCCTTTAAAATCCAACAACTTGGCCTGGCGCTTGCACCAAAAAATGCGCAGTTGGATAAAAACAGTTGGACGGAAGTAGATGGTATGCCATTACTTAAACCCGAATTACCCTGGGAGAAATCTTGTATTGAAGGTGCTTCCTGCATTAAAAAAGGAAAGTACTTATACCTTTTCTACGCAGGGGCCTATAATAACGAACCTCAGCAAATCGGTGTCGCACGGAGTAAAAATGGTGTGGTCTGGTCCCGAATATCCAGTGAGCCATTTCTGAAAAATGGAGCCATTGGCACCTGGAATGAAAGTGAAAGTGGCCATCCCTGCATATTCAAAGCTGCCAATAACAAATTTTATCTTTTTTACCAAGGCAATAATGACCGTGGCAAGACCTGGTATTTATCCAATCGGGAAATAGGATGGAATAAAAAAGGGCCTTATTTAAAATAATAATCATGAGCAAAAAAGTTGTTCTGTACTTATTGGCGTGTAGACTTACCTTGCTGTTAGGCCACGCTCAGGCTACGCAAGTGCTTTGGTTGGATGATTTACCCATACAGACCTACTCAGAAGGAATACGACCAGTAGCAGCAAAAACCAATTATAGCCATGACAGTTTAAGTATGCTGGGCCAAAAATATCATCGGGGCCTAGGTGCTCAGTCTCCTTGTGTTCTGGCTTTCTATTTGAATGGCCATGCCAAAAGATTCAAAGCAGTGATCGGACCAGATGATCAGGGTCGTCAGGATATCCCTATTACTTTTTATGTTTTGGGTGATAAAAAAGTACTTTTCAAAAGCCATCCTATGAAAGTCGGAGATAAGCCTATTCCTGTTGATGTGGACCTGGCAGGTATACAGCGATTTGGGTTATTGGTGACTGACACTGTTGGAGGCATCCGAAATAAAAGAACCTATGCCGATTGGGCCAACGCTCAATTCGAAATGAATGGCCCTTACCAACCGGATTACATACCCAATGATGACAATAAATATATCCTAACTCCTGCTGAAAAGGAAATGCCTCGCATCAATTCTGCTAAAATATTTGGAGCTACTCCGGGTCACCCATTTTTATATACTATAGCTTCGACTGGAATCAGACCCATGGAATTTAGTGCAGAAAACCTGCCCCAGGGGCTGACACTGTCTTCTCAGACCGGCATCATTAGCGGCACTGTATCTGTAAAAGGCACCTATGAAGTAACTCTAAAGGCAAAAAACAGGGTGGGCGAAGCTGCTCAAAAACTGATTGTCAAAATAGGTGATACTATTGCTTTGACTCCTCCTATTGGCTGGAATGGTTGGAATGCGTGGGAAAGAAAGATAGACCGTCAAAAAGTAATCGAGGCTGCCAACGCCATGGTAAGCACAGGATTGCGCAATCATGGTTGGACCTATATCAATATTGATGACGCCTGGCAAGGATCGCGAGGAGGACCCGACACCGCACTGCAGCCCAATGATAAATTTCCCGACTTTAAAAGCATGGTAGATCATATCCATAGTCTTGGACTCAAAGCCGGCCTATACTCGACTCCTTATATCTCCAGCTATGCTGGGTATCTCGGTGGCTCATCAGAATTTCCAAAGGGCGGAGAATTGCCAGAGGTGGTTCAGAGAAATCGTCAGCCATATATGCATATTGGAAGCTATAGGTTTGAAACCAATGATGCCAGACAAATGGCAGCTTGGGGATTCGACTTTTTAAAATACGATTGGCGGATAGATGTCAACTCAGCAGAACGGATGTCTTCGGCCCTTAAAAATTCAGGCAGAGATATCATCTTCAGCTTATCCAATAATGCACCTTTCGAGAAAGTCAATGACTGGTCGAGGCTAGCCAATATGTATCGTACCGGTCCTGATATCAAAGACAGTTGGAACAGCTTGTTTATGAATACTTTTTCCCTTGACCCGTGGGGGCCATATACAGGTCCTGGTCACTGGGCCGACCCTGATATGATGATACTTGGCAAGGTATCTATAGGTCCTGTTTTACACTCTACCCGCTTGACGCCTGACGAACAATACAGCCATGTGAGTATGTTCAGCTTATTGGCCGCCCCACTGCTCATAGGATGTCCTTTGGATCAATTGGATGCTTTCACTTTGAGTTTATTGACCAATGACGAAGTCATCGCAATCAACCAGGATCCGTTGGGTAAAGCTGCCAGGTTGATTGCCGATAAGGATGGTATACAAACTTGGCTCAAACTACTTGAAGATGGATCGTATGCAGTCGGACTGTTCAATATTGACGGCTATGGCACGATACCCCAGTCTTATTTCCGATGGGGGGATGAAAAACCTAAGTCCTTTAAATTTGATTTCAAAACAATTGGTCTGCCCGGAAAATGGAAGGTCAGGGATGTATGGCGACAAAAAGATCTAGGATCGAGGAATGCATCCATCCGTACCTCCATTCCACATCACGGTGCCGTGTTATGGAGGCTGATCCCAAAATAAACACGAAGCACTATAAATACATACCTTCCTTGATATTTTTAATTAACGAATATGCAAACTTACAGGATGATAAAAAAGCTCTTTTTATGCGCAGTGTGGTTCGCAATGTTGCAGCCTTCCTTAGAAGCTCAGGTTCTTTCAGGGCATGAGATCCCAGCTTTGCCAGATGCTGTAGCAAGGATGGCAAATCTGAAAAGAGAGTGGACTGCCCTACAGCAGACTCCGCCAAAACTCGCGGTCAGAGACTGTTTTCTTTTTTTATTGGATGCATTAGACACTCATTTTTTAGAACCGAAGCAGGTCGAATGGGTATTGAAACTAGTGCAGACACGGATGATCAACGACCCTGCTGCCGGCAAGAGCTATGGCAATATATTTTGGGGCTGGCACGAGACCGGCATCGATGTAGGTGATGGTAATAATATTGAATTCTGTATGCAGTATGGATTGCCCATCAAACTCCTGTTCAACGATAGGCTTTCTGATGAAGCCAGAAAGACACTGGATGAAATATTCACACTGGGGATCCAGGGAGCCAGAAACCAGGTCGTACGTATTTCTTACACCAATATTTTTCTGATGAAAATCTGGAATTTCGTTGCATTCGGCCAGGTCTACCATCAACCAGCTATGCTGGAAGAGGGAAGGCACTATTTCGATCAGTGGTTAGACCATGTATCACGATATGGTAACAGGGAATATGACAGCCCAACCTATTGTGGAGTCGACCTGGAGTCATTGTTGCTGATGTACCGTTTTACCACCGATGCCGACATCAAATCAAAAGCGAAGGATGCACTTACCTTTTTACTCAATGACCTTACAGCACATTATAACCCGGTGGCTGGCATTTTGGCCGGCGCCCATAGCCGCGATTATAACCGGGTATTCAGCCGGGACTTGCTGGAAGAAAAATATATGAATCCCCTGCTGGGGCGCGCCAATAACAATGTGCATCTATTCCATCAACTCTGCCTGGCTACCTTGAAGGAGCTAGGCTTATCCCCGGATCAACAAAACTGGATGCACCGGAAAAACAGGTTTATTGTACAGCGATGGGATAGCCTGGCCAATGCCTATGCTTGTGACTTCGTCGGCCAAAAAGTATCCCTGGCTTCTTCCAATCAGGCCTATAGCCCGGATGATAAACCCTTCGTGATATATCTCAATAGTTCTCGGATTCCTGAAATGCCCAATATAGCCTTCGTCATGGAGGGCAGGGATGATCACTACGGCACCTGGGCCACTGAAGGCATGGGTGAAAAAATGAAGCAGTTGATGCCTCCAGGCTATCCTTCCAATGGAGGCTGGGGTAAGACACGCCACCTGATGCCCTTTATGCAGTCCGCCCAAAACAAAGGTGAACTGGTGATGCTCGTATCAGGCAACAAAGACCATAACTGCATTAAGGATTACCTCAATTCCACCATTATCCTGCCCAATTACTTTGATGAGCTCTGGACCGGCAATCATAAGATACCCGTGCCATCCATCGGTCACCAGGTACTGATTGACGAGACACGTACATTTTTTGCCCGGTTTGAAGATGTGGCGATCGCTTTTCGTTTTTTATGGGACAATGCAGATCCTGGGGTGATGCCGGTATTGTATAATGATGGCTATAAATTTGAAGCCAGTAGGGAAAAATTTCCATTGATTCATAATGGAACTTTGAGGATTACATTGCAACATCCTAATACTGGAAAGGCGAATATCGCGATTTGGTGGAAAACTGCTGAAGGAATAAATACAGATCAGGCATTCGTTGAGTTCAGGCAGGAAGTATTAAATGCAGCAGTATCCGTAAAAGAAGAAAATGGCACGGTGGATATTTTCGTTCCTACCCAGTCTGGCAAATTGGGGGTGCGTGCCGACTTGGCTACCAAAAAGCGTTTGGAATATTATAACCCCGCCCCCTTGCCCATTGACTTTTTATTCAATATTGATGGGAAAGAAATCGGCAAACCAGTGTTAGAACGATATACTATACCGGCTCAGAAATAACTTGAATTTGTCACACTCATAGTGGGCTGAGAGACTGTAAAAATGAAGGTCCATTGAAAATTTATATTTAATTTTTCAACTTCTTGCTCAAAGTTTCCTGGTCACCAACCAGCTCTAGTCCTGCGATCGAGGTACTATCATTAAAAATCAAGATTCCTTTTTTATCCCGCACTACTAATCGAATTTGAGCATCAATGCTTTCAGGGATCCTTCGATCCATCGATCCGCGTACCGGTGCTTTTAATAATCCGGAATTATTGCGGATTGCTTCAATCGTATAGTTGTATTTTCGATCAGTGATGCGGAGCAGCACGGTATCAGATTGGTGATTTTCCAATTTTAAATGAGCATGGGTGTAGGTAGCAAACCGATAAATAGTTTGCCCATGCAAAAAGAATCCAAGAAATCCGGTAAAAGATTTCCCCAACCACGGAATATTGGCTACTGACAGCATAAACGAACTATTCCCCTGTGAAAAGTTATTGGATTGCATCCAGATCCAGGCATCCGGCATAGACCTTCCCCAGTCTTTCTCAATATAACCGGCACCTCCGTCGAATCGATATTCTTGTCCATTCCTCACCAAATAGCCGCTGGTCTGATGAGTCAGGCTCACCACACCGTGATAGCATTGCATGAATGGCACGTATCGGTACCATCCCATGATCCCTGGATTTAAGATTTTCCGAGGAGGAAGCTCAACCATATTTTTGAGTAATATCTCACCGGACACAAAGCTACTATCGGTCTTCATTTCGAGTTTAATCTTGTCTTTGGAAAAATAATTTTGTCCAATTCGAATGGCAAACTCTTTCTTCGAAAACACAAATTCTTCTATCGGAAATGAATAATAGTCAGTCTGAGCAGTACGACCATCAATGATCTGTATAAATGCATGTTGCTCCTTTCCATTGCGTGACAAGGAGATCCCTGGAATGACACTAAGAATAGAGGCCCCATCGGCTGAAACCATTTTAAAGTACCAACCTTCAAAATATTTTCTTCGCTTTCTATTACCCAAAAAGATGTCGGGATGAGCCATTTTTTTAAAGGCGTATCCTGGTAAATAATGATGTTTAGAAAAAACGACCCCTTTTGGCATTTCCTGCGCCGACAAGCTTCCGAAGTCTACCCATGATATCAGTACAAAGAAGAAAAAACTAGCCCAAGACCCATTCATTGCTTTGCGATGATCATTCATTATCGTGTCTTCCTAATCTTGAATTACAAATAAATTATAAAGATACTAAAAGCATATCGCCACCTTCATTTATTCAAAATAGTTTATATAGAGCATAGAGCACAAGAGTAATTTTGAGTACAAAAGATTATTTTCTACCTCACCCTAAAAGTTGGACCAGGATAGTTTTCATTCCGGTGTATATACTACTAAAACCATAAAAATCATAAACCTACATAGCGCCTAATCTCTGATAATTACAGCCGGCTAATCATTTTGAGTCTTTCTCTTTGGCAAAGTATTAACAAGACTCCTATCAATTCCTTACTTTGAGGAATAAAAAAATACTTAAGGAGTAATCTCCATTCATATATCTCAAGAACCACAAGGAATGAAAATAAAAAATAAAAACGAGATCAGTCGCCGCGACTTTGTAAAACATACAGCGACCCTGGCTTTGGGGGCAGAAGCCTTGATCCCCGGTATTCCATTGACCAATATGCACCTCCTCCAGGATGATCTGATTAAAAAACAAAGCGTGTACCAGGCCATGGGTACCAGGGTAGGCGAAGTCACTGATACGACTGCTATAGTCTGGACACGTATCACCCTCAATGCAACGAGGAATAATGAAGGTTTGGTCATCCCCGGCAGAGCCCAGAACTATCGCGGCAAGGAATTGCCAAAAGTCACTGTGCCTATCGAAACATTGGAGGGTGCCTGTCCTGGACATGCAGGGTATATCAGGCTTCAATATAGTCCCAATGAAAATTTGAAAGGAGGAAAGCATACAAAATGGATTGAAGTATCAGCCGGTAATGATTTTATTCATCAATTTCATTTGACAGGATTGAGTGCGGCTACTACCTATCATTATATAAGTGAGTCCTGCCTGGTAATAAATAAAAAACCAATCACGAGCTTTCGGGGTAGATTTCAGACTGCTCCCCATGCAAGCACTTCCAGTGACCTCCTTTTCTGCCTGATGACTTGCCAGGGATATCCTGATCGGGGTCACCCGGATGGACATCATATCTATCCGGCTATGCTTGCCCTCAACCCACAATTTGCCTGCCTCACAGGCGACCTCGTATATTATGACAACGATATGCCCAGAGCCTTGAATGAAAGTATAGCCAGATACCACTGGGAGCGTATGTTTAGTTTGCCCCGATTGATTGACTTTAATCGAAATGTAGGCACCTATTGGTTAAAAGATGATCACGATACCCTGGATGACGATTCCGAACCAGGAGCCACCATGGGTGATTTTACTTTTTCACAGGGACAGCAAATATTCAGGCAACAAGCTCCGATCAATACAGGACCGGAATACAGAACCTTTCGTTGGGGTGCTGATCTGCAGATCTGGTTATCAGAAGGCAGGGACCATCGTTCTGATAGCGACCTGCCGGACGGACCTGACAAAACCATCTGGGGCTCAGCACAAAAAGCATGGTTCAAAAAAACGGTAAAAGAAAGTACTGCTACCTGGAAGATCCTGATCAGTCCTACCCCATTCGTGGGCCCGGATCGCAAACAGAAAAATGACAACCATAGCAATGCAGGGTTTAAACATGAAGGTGATGAGCTTCGCCGGTGGATGCAGGAAAATGTCCCTGACAATTTTTTTGTAATCTGTGGCGACCGTCATTGGCAATATCATTCTGTACATCCGGTGACAGACCTTCATGAATTCAGCATTGGAGCAGCCAGTGACGAACATGCTGGTGGCACCCCCGGTGAAGACAAAAACTATCACCGCTTTCATCTGGTCAAAGGCGGTTTTATTTCGGTAAAACTTACACGATCCGCAGATTTAAGTAAGATTTCTGTGAGACATCATGATATTCATGGGGCTATAGTGTATGAATGGAGCAAAGAAAGGAAGGTGACTGCATCATAACCTCCACTAACTACCTTCTAAATTTATTTAACCAATTATATTCCATGAAGTTTAATTTTTCTGTGCTGATCATGATAGTCATATCAAGCTGCTTATTTCTTCCCTTGCTGCGGGCATCTGATCATGGAATA
>OBID01000450.1_pt1 | contig 17098 bp, 8 predicted proteins | sample 1519781 | NCBI WGS metagenome assembly OBID01 (sample SAMEA3991478, study PRJEB22521) | metagenome | biome: anthropogenic terrestrial biome; feature: sewage plant; material: sludge | place: Sweden | collected 2012-09-26 | reverse complement strand
TTTGTAAAAATTCAAACTTTAACATATCTCAGAAAATTTAATATGATAAATTTAGGCCTAAGAATTAAATAAAAGTCATTTCAATTATTAGATGCAAATGCAGTAAAAGCTACGGGAAACAGAATTATTCCACCTTCAAAACTCGTTTCACAATAAAGCGATTCATTTTTTTTGAATAGGCTCTTATAAAATAAATTCCATTGACTAAATGTTCGATTGGAATTAGAGTTCGCATTTTATCTAGACGGGTTTGTAACAGGATGCTGCCCAAAGCATCGTATAAAATAAGTTGGTCCGGATGATCCGGATTTATTTTGGGAATGAGTATTTCTAAAAAACGTTGTGCCGGATTGGGAAATACAGCGAATTCAATTTCAGAATCTGATTCCTCGATTTTTGTAGGTTCCAATTTCATCTCGTAGAGATTGCCACCGATGCGCAGGGTGCTAAAATATTCGTCAGTTAAATACCAGGTATTTTCTTTAGCATAGCAGATTCCTTCTTTTTGGGAGTAGGTCGTCAAGGTAATTAAACTGTTTTTTCCACTAAAAAACCGACTGCCATCAAATCCTGAAAATTTCCAGAGGCGGTCGTGGGACAATAAAATTAACTCTGTATCAATCGGATTGAATGCTGCACCGGTTATCCAAAAAAATAGATCCGGACCATCACCGGTTTTGAAACTATCCGCTGGATTCACTGCGTAGGTTCCAGGAATAGCTGGAATTTTATATTGGTAGGTATAGCCTGTAAATGGATCGGTTCTGTTTTTTGAAAATAAATGCAGCGTATCCTGATACCAAACCATGGCTTCCATATCAAAATTGCGGTAGGCCGCAGCCGGAGGAAATGCGGTTTGATTATTATAGTTAAATTGAATTAGTTCCGGACGAATGCTATCGTTCAAATGGTTTGCAAGATCATGCAGAATATAAATTTTTAAATCCTGCCGGCTGTTGTTGTTGTTGCCAAAATCACCAAGATAAATGTTGCCTTGATCATCGGTCGTAATTTCTTCCCAGTCGGTCTTAGAAACACCTATGATTTTAACGGTCCTAAGAATCTTGCAATTGAGATCGATTTCATAAAGTTCGGCGGGACTGCTGTTGTCAACCTGTGTCCAAAATGTTTGCCCTTCATTGAGCGTAAGGATTCCCGAACTGTGTTGGAGTTTGCTTTCTAAAATGCATTTTAATGTCCAGGAGGTAGTTTGTGATTTTAAGCTCAATGACAAGATCATCAACAATAAAATACTATTTATTCGGATTAAATGCTGCATGTTAAAATTTTACATTTTCCATTTAATTTGATGAATAGTTATTTAGACGTCCTGAGTTTCTTTCCAAAAAACAATAAACTTACTTCCAATTCCTAATTGACTTTCAATAAGTAATTGTGCATTAATTTTTTTGAGCATTTGCATCACTAAAAACAAACCCAAGCCACTGCCTTTTTCGCCCTTGGTACCAAGGGTGGAATCATTGGTACTGCTTAAAATAGCTTGAATTTGATCGCTACTGAGTCCTTGTCCGAAATCCTGCACGATCAATTGAATTCCCTGCTCATTTTGATTGCTTTCAAGAATGATAGCCTGTTTTTCTTTACTAAACTTAATCGCATTGGTAATTAAATTTCTGAGTACAATGGATAAAACATCTGAATTACTGGGAAAAACTATGGCTTGAATTCGTTGGATGATTTCAATTTCCTTTTGTTTTGCCTGTACACTTAAAATGTTTACCACATCTGAAACACATTCATCCAAGGCAATTGGAACCAGGGGTGTTTCAACATTTTTCAGTTGTAGGTTTGCCCAGGTCAATAAATTATCCAATAAATCGCCGGTTTGATTTACGGCTTCCATGGTTTGGTTTTTAAAAAGTATTTTTTTATCCGCACTGATGCTTTCATTATCCGATAGCATCAAATAACTTCTTAATGTAATCAAAGGATTTCGCAAATCATGGCTTATGATGCCAAACAGGCGATCTTTAATATGATTTAATTGTTGCAGTTCGGTTTTTTGATTTTCAATAAGGGTGTTTTTAATTTCTAAATCTTGATTCTTTTTTTGAATTTTTCGGTAATAGTAAAATAATCCGGATAATAAGATAAGGGCGAATCCAGAAAAAAGCAATGAAAGATTGCGGTTATTTTTTTGTTTAATGACTTCCAGATTCTTTTTGGTGATTAGTTTATCTTTTTTCTCTAATTGGTAATCTGTTTCTAATTGATTCAACTGATTTTGTTTATCGGAATTAAACAGGCTGTCTTTTATGTTGTAATATTTAGTGAGATATTGAATTTGTAAACCATATTCTTTTTTTAAGCCATACATCTCTGCAAGGTTTCTGTAATTTTCTATTTCAAGTAATACATCATGCTTGTCTCTAGACTGGGATATGCTTTTCTGGAAATATAAATTTGCCGAATCAAATTGATGTTTTGCACTATATATACAGGCCAGATTATTGTAAATGCCTGCAAGTAGAAAATCTAAGTCACCTGATATTTTAAGTAAATTTAATGCACTATCAATATAGTGATGAGCCTCATCCAACTTACCCATTTTTTTATACACCAATCCAATATTGGATAAGGAATTTGGAATGGAATAGTTATCATTGTTTAATAGTGCAGCGAGTCGATTTGACTCCTTAATACATATAATAGCAGAGTCATATTTAGCTTGTCTGTAATAGAAGTTCCCTTTTTCCTGAAAGTAATAATTTAATTCAAAGGTGTCTTGTGTTTGATCTATTAACAATTTAGTTTTTTCAAAATATTCATGTGCTTTAGTGTAATATGAATATTCTGTGTATAAATAGGCAATGTCGATATAGGTTTTCGTAAGCCTACGTTTAAAATTTAGTTCTTCATAGAGTCTTACTGCTTTTAAATAGTTTTCAAGAGACAAATCAAAATTTCCTTTAGTTAAAAAGCAACTGCCAAGACTATAGTAACTGGAGGCTATTTGGGATTTATTATTTAGTTTTTCTGCCAGATATTTAGACCTTTCATAATAATCGATTGCTTTATTTAGATTCAAGTTAATATAGTAATCAGCTATAGCCTGATTGATGGATAACTGATTGGAATCAATCTGCTCGTCATTTAACAATTTAAATAGACTATCAATGGCTTGATTTTCCTGAGCACAAACACAATTTAAATAAAGGGCAAGCGCAAGAAAAACTACTAATTTTTTTATCAATTTCATAAAAAGCGCTTTATTGCATTATTGCCAAGGACAGCTTGCAGCACGCTGTCTGAGTAGGACTTTCCAATGAGCAACTTAATTTTACCAAGACTAAGCATGCTAGGATCCAGCGATGTTATTTTTTGGATGTTAACGATATGGGTTCGGGATATGCGTATAAACGAACTGGCAGGTAATTGCATTTCCAGGTTTTTCAAACTTACCAGAGCAGTTTTTTTTGTTCCATCTAATAAAAAAATACTGACAAAATCTGCTAGAGACTCAATGTAATTTACATCTGTAAAATGAATTCGTACAAATGCACTTTTTTCCCGGATAAAAAAGCTATCGCCATTTTCAATTTTTAAAGCTTCTTGATTTGTAATACTTCGCTTTAAATCCAATAGATGGCGCACTTTATCAATAGCCTTAATTAAACGATCAGCTTGAATGGGCTTCGTCAGAAAATCTACCGCATCCACTTCAAAGGCATCCACAGCATATTGTTTATGAGAGCTAATAAAAATCATTAAGGGAAGCTGACTCATACTTTTAGCCAATTGCATCCCATTTAAATTGGGCATTTCAACGTCGCTGATCACTAAATCAGGGTGTGTGTTTTGAATTCCAGCAATAGCAGACAGACCATCATTAAATTCACCGAGACATTCAAGATCTGGGATTAATTTCAAATACTGAAGCGTGAGCGTTCGGAATAGATCGTCGTCATCGGCAATAATGTATCGGATTCGATTAGGCATATACTTAGGTAAAAGTATTCAATTTTCAGGACCGAAATATAAGTTTTTTCAATGTACCGAGGGTATTAAAATATAGTTAAAATACACATTATCAATTGATTAGCTATAATTTTAAAACTGACCAATTCCTTCTACCGCAAATAATTAGTTCTTCTACCTACAAAGTAGATTGATCGACTTATTGGTTTCATACATCTACTTTGACCTGAGATTGAGGAAAGCTTAAAATAGTTTTGAATTCAAATCTGTAAAAATTATGAAACTTCGATTAAATGCCACAATTTCAATTTGGATGTTTTGCGTTGCTTATTTATTAAATATCCATACAGCAAAAGCAGATCCTTATTCTGAGTCAAACTGGAGAGTCACTTACGATAATTGCAGTGCAACCATAACTATAAAATTTTGGATTTTAGATGGCCGGGGAGAGGATGATTATTTTTATTACATGTCCGTTTACTATTATGATAAAAACAATGTACGGCAAAGAATTTTTAAATTACAAGATGGACCTAAATCTTCATGTTCTTTTTGTGAATCTGAATTTACCAGAGATGGTGGGACCCAAAATAGAACGTTTGCATACATTACGGATGTAGGAAATCCATCATTTTCTGTAACGGACGTATCAGGATTAGACAATGTTTATGAAGGGACATTAACTTTAAGAAATTTTGATTTAAACTTGGTGGGAGGAAGCATTGACCTTCAAATGACGGGGCTGTGGTTTAATAACGATGCAGGAAATAATGACACCAATGTAGATTATACAAAAACCATAAATTCTACCACAACCATACCAGCCAGAAGCAATTTAACAAACACATTTGATTGCAATTCCATTACACTCAATTGGACAAACCCAAGTTGGGATTGCAGTTCTCCAGCTAGCAGTTGGAAGACTAAAATATACAGAACAGATGACCTGGGCAATTCTAAATATTATGAATTGTTTGGTAGTGCGAATCCAAACAATCAATTTACAGATGTTGATGTGGTTACAGGTCGTTTATATAGTTATTCATTAAAAACCGGTTGGTTTCCGGGGTATTCAAGGGAGGTGATTTCTGATGTATCCAATACAATAACAACGCATGTAACTGATCTTCCGTTAGCGCCTGTAAATTTACATATTGAGAGCAATCCTGTACCCTGTGATTCTTTAATTGGAATTAGCTGGGATCAACCCGATATCCAGCCAGAGGAATATTATATTTCGAAAAGACGATCTCGACCAAGTTTTAGTTTTTGGACGGTGATTGATACTATTGATGGTTCATTAACCAGTTATCTGGATTCTGTAGATGTGTTATCAAATAAAACTTACCAGTATAAGATTCAAGCAGTTTCAGATTGCGGTGCGTCAAGCTATTCAAATACAGTAACTGGAACAGGTGTTTTTGAACCTCAGATTCCTGGTAATTTTACAGCAATACCAGATGGGAATCGGATTTTACTAAGCTGGAATGACAATAATTCAAATGAAACAGAGTATGTAATTGAAAGGACGGGTGGAGTGAGCAAGACCATTACCCTGCCAGCAGATTCAGAAACTTATATAGATGTTGATGTAACATATTGCCAAGCCTATCATTATACGCTTCGCGCCAATAACTCTTGTTTTAAAGCAAGTGCTTTCAGGGCTTCAGCAGATACCATTTTAACCTATGATGTTTCAGCAGTGTTCAATGATCAAACATTTAGCGCTTCTAAAGGTTATTTTTCAGACAAAGTAGTACTGGAATGGTCCTATAATTTTGGAGCAGATCTTAGTGGATTGCGGATTTTTAGAAGAAGGTTACAGGATACCGGATTTATACAAATTGCAAATGAACAAAGTGGTTCTAATGTTTATGTAGATGTGTTTGCAGAAGCCGGGCAATTGTATGAATACAAGATTTTTGGTGAATTGGATTGTGGAAATCAAATCTATATAACTAATGAAGCCACTTCCATTGGATTCAGAACTCGCACCGGAACCATTACGGGCCAAGTCAGCTATGGCGGCGGTATTGCTGTAAAAGATGTTCAGATCAATGCATCATCAACTTCAGGTATCACAAATAAGAGTATAGATTTTACATCTGGAACCATTGTAATTGCTCCGCAGGATAATTTAAATTTGGATACTGCCTTTTTGTTCGAATGTTTTATACAACCAGAAAGTTATGCAAATGCAATGACAATCATTGAAAAACAAAACAATTATAAATTAAGGATCAACCTTAATAATAATTTGGATTTTACAATTTATGATGCTAACACGAGTTACAATTTTGTTTTAAGTGCTACGAATATTCCACGGAATATTTTCAGTCATATTGCTGTACAAGTAAAATCAGATACAGTTCGTTTTTACGTCAATGGCATTGAACGAAAGGTTTCCGCAATTGCTGTGACTGGGGGTGGTGAATTTTATTTTAGAAATACAAGTGACAGTATTGTTATCGGTTCTGGTTTTGACGGTAAACTAGCAGAACTTCGTTTATGGAATATTGGAAAGTCAGCTACACAAATTGTACAAGACAGCAGACGCTTTTTATCAGGGAGTGAAACGGGATTGCTAATTTATTACAGAACCATTGAAGGAATTGGAAATGCTGTTTATGATTTTTCTAAGCAAGCTCTTGAATTTAATAAGAATCACGGGATCTTTCGCGGATCAGGTATTGGATGGTCAAATGCATATCCTGGTTCCGCTCAGGTTTCGTTGTTGGCTTACACCGATGAAATTGGAAATTATATTTTGAATACCCCGTTTCAAGGTTCAGGTGAAGTTTTTATTGTGTCTCCAAGTTATTTAACGCACACCTTTAATCCTTCTTCTTCTGCTTTGTTTATTGGCGATGGAGCAACCATACACAACAACATTAATTTTACAGACCTTTCATCATTTACAGTAACCGGAGATGTGTATTATAAGAATTCCAGTTGTGGCGTTGCAGATGCACCCATATTAATTGATGGGGTTCCTTTAATTGTCAATGGGGCTGTAGCCAAAACAGATCCAACAGGCTCTTTTTCAATTCAAGTTCCAATTGGAAATCACTTCATAGAAGTCAGACAAGAAGGACATGTATATGTAAACAGTCGATTTCCTAGTTCGGGTAGCTATAATTTTCAAGCTGCTTTAAGCGGAATTCATTTTATTGATTCCACCTTACTCAAAGTGGTAGGAAGAGTTGTTGGTGGTTTGCGGGAAGCTGCAAAATTTCCTGGTTTGGGGAAATCAAAAAACAATATTGGAGTTTCAAAACTTATTTTTATTTCTCAATTAGGATCTGGTTGTCGAAAGGACACCGTATTTACCAATTCAAGCACCGGTGAATATACGTTGTGGTTGCCTCCTTTAAAATATGTAGTTTCAGTCACTGTACCCAGTAATCCGCTTGTTAATTTTGGTGTAATCGATTTACTGGATTTAAGTTCAGCAACAAATCTAATTAGTAAAATAGACTCTACTTTTGATATTAATGGCAATTTTTTGATCAATAGCCCATCCATAAGCTTCCACAAACAATTGGATTTTATTTGGCGGGAAAAATCAGTAGTAAGTGTTGTTGATAAAGATGGTAGCAGCAGTTTTATTGGAGAGGACAGCTATACTGACACTTATGGGAATACCAGAAACCTACGAACCAATCCTTACTTTTGGCCTGTTTTTCTACAGGGTGATGATGAGCAATTGTATCGTTGTTTAATAAAAATCTATGAGCCTTATAAAAATTATACAACTTCCATAACAGATAGTGTACCGACAACTGAAGGAACACTAAAAATTAGCAATGATCTTGCTGAAGAAAGTTTTGCAGAAATTAATGTCGCGGATTTTGCAAGTCTGGATTCCTTTAGAAATTTAATTTATACGTTTAAACCTGGATTCCCAAATTTTAGTGAAAATGTAGCGATTCCGGAATACAGTTTTACCGGCAAAATCGAAATGGTTTTGGAAACTGCCGCTGGTACCATAGCATGGTTGCCTGCTGCCAATAAAGTATTTAGTATTCCAAATACAAATACAGGCGTATACCATTATTATTTATTGGGTAAGCGATCCAATGGACAACAATTTGTAACCTTGGGTCCACAAGTACCAGAATATGTGTTGAGAGATCCACCGGGAACAGCAAGTACTGCAAGTCGAAGTATTGGAACAACCAAAGTTGATAAAACCAGTTGGTCCTGGAACTTAGGTGAAGAAGCCCACACATCTGATCAAATTTATACAGGAGTAAAAGTAAGTGTTGGGGTAGGCGTAGAAGTTGATAATGAAACAGAGAACAATCTTACCGCTGGATTTAAAGCTAAAATTAGTGGTGGAAGAACTGGGTCACAAACCATTGAAACAACCAATACAAACTCCTGGTCAACCTATGGAGAAACAGGAATCCCTCCGGGCGCAAGCAGTGATTTATACATTGGTAAATCTCAAAATGTGCAATTTGGAGTAAGTGAAGAATTAGTAATTATTTCAGATCAATTATGTGATACGATACCCTGTCTAGCAGGTAAAAAACCAGCAACCAATTTATCATTTGCAAAAAAATATGGATTGTCTATTGTTCCGGGAGGATACAGCACCCAATTTATGTTTAATGAATATGATATTAAAAATTTGATTATTCCTAATCTGATTAGTTTGCGAAATAAAATATTACAAACCAATCCAAAATATACCAGCAAACTTTCAGTAAATGATGAAAATTATGGAAAAAATAATGATGACCCTGTTTTTGGCGCAGCTGCATCAACCTATACGCCACGAACCGGAGATTTTGAAGATTATGATGGACCTAGTTATAAACTTTTTGTAAATGCAAATCCGAGCTATTTGGATTTAATGAATACAGTGGACTCTGTTAGATATGTAAATAATCAAGTGTATCAATGGGAACAAGCAATCTATCTCAACGAATGGGAAAAAGTAAATATTGGAAATAAGGATACCATTGAGGCCTATAGACAAAAGGAGTTGTCTGATTTGGATAAACAATATGCGGGTATTATTATTGCTTATGCTGCGTTATCTATTGCATCAGCAACTGCAATATATTATTCTTACGGAGCCATAGCAGTTCCAATTGTTGGCTCTGCCTTTCTTGGATATGCAACGTTTGCCGCAACTACTGCATTTGGAATTGGAGAGGCAGAAGTTATTGATGAGTATTTAGAATATAAAGCAAAAAGAAATCGCATTGTTGAGAAATTTGAGAGCTTGGGCAGTCCAGCAAATTTTACATTTACCGGTGGAACCACTTACGAATCAGAAGTTTCTCATAGTACCGCTGTAGAGCATGGTTCAAGTATTGAATATGAATTGACTGCAGAGTTGGGTTTTGAAATATCAGGTAAAATCAATAACAATGGAGTTGGTATTGAAAAAGGTTTAGAAATCAGTTTTACAAATTCTCATGAATGGGCTTTGGAAGAAAGCGAAACGGAAACGGTGACATTCAATTTAAACGATCCGGATATCGGTGATTTGTACTCCGTAGATGTTTATCCTTCAATATTGGGTTGGGGACCTGTTTTTAAAAATAAACCGGGTTGCGCTACAGCCTGCCCTTTTGAAGAGGAAACCGTTACGGAATATTATATGCCTGGTACAGTGGTTAGTCCACGAACGCTCCAAATTGATAAACCTAAAATGGAGGTAAGTCCTTATTTAATTACTAATGTGCCAGTGGATGAAGCCGCAGTATTTAATCTAACGATTTCTAATGAATCTGAAATTGGATACATCATGCCGTATGATATCAGTGTTGCCAGTGAAACCAATCCTTTTGGAGCGATTGTAAGAATTGACGGTCTGCCTGGTGCATCGGTTATTGTAGCGGGCGGAACATCTATCAATAAGGTTTTAACCATTGAAAAAGGGCCTGGTCCGGTTTATAATTATGATAATATATTGGTTTTGGTGCATTCACAATGTCAGTTTACGAGGGGAGCTGGATTTATTTCTGATATTGTCGATTCTGTTTATGTTTCTGCACATTTTCTGCCTTCATGTACCAAAGTGCGAATTGCAAATCCAGATAATCAATGGGTATTAAATAACAGTTTTAACGATACCCTTCCAATATCCATCGTTGATTACAATGTAAATTATTTTGATTTGGAAAATTTGCGTTTGGATTACAAACCATCGAGTTCAGCAAAATGGATTGGATTGCAAAGATTTCATGCTGATACCAATGGCTTAATGGATCCCAACGCGGTGCCTATACCACGCGATAAGCCATTTTCATTTTACGAATGGGATGTTAAGCAATTGTCAGACGGTGCGTACGACCTTCGAGTGACTTCTGATTGCGAATTGTCCGAACTAAATTCTGAAATTCATTCCGGAATTATCGACCGGATCAATCCGCATGCATTTGGACATCCATCGCCAGCGGATGGAATCTTATCACCCAATGATGAAATCAGTATTAAATTTAATGAACCCATTGATTTAGGGTCTATTAGTTCTGGTGTAAATTTTGATATCCGCGGTGTATTAAATGGTGGCCCGGTTGAACATGCAACTTCTTTGAGTTTTGATGGCGTGGATGATTTTCTCGAATTGCCGGATGGAATTGCTTTGGATCGCCGAGATTTTACCCTAGAATTTAATTTTAAAAGGGATTCTTTTGGTGAGCAAACTATTTTTAGTCAAGGTACTGATGCAGGAGATCAAATTTATATAGGTTTTGGATCTAATCACAAGCTGGTATTTAAAATAAATGGTACATCCGTAAGTTCAACAAAATTGTTTAATGACAATATCTGGCATACCGTTGCAATCAGTTATAAATATCTTTCAGAAACCGTTGAAATGTTTTTAGCAGATGAGCAAACCACTGCCAGTTTAATTAATATAGGGGCAACCAGCATTCAACCAGATTATATAGGCGGCAATACAAAAGCATTGTTTGGTAAAAATTCAGCAACAGCTACACAATTTTTAAATGGAAATTTACATGAAGTCAGGATTTGGACGACCGCGAGAAGTTTATCTCAGTTTTCCATTCATAAATCCAAATTATTAAGTGGAAATGAAGCAGGATTGCTCTATAACTGGCGAATGGATGAAGCAACAGGGAATACAACCATTGATATTGCAAAAGGAAGAGAAGCAATTATAAAGGCAGCTACCTGGCAAATTACTCCAACCGGTAAATCTGTAGATTTTAAATCGGCCAATTCAAATTATTTAAAAGCAAGTACTGGAAATATTGTAATTACAGACGAAATGGATTTTACCACTGAATTTTGGTTTAAATCCGGTCAAACGGGAAATGCATGTTTCTTATCGAATGGTACCGGGACCGGATTGAGTTCTGATTCATTGCAATCCTGGAATATCGATAAAGTAGATAGCCTTATTCATATCAAGCACAATAAAATAGATTTTACTGCAACGACTAAAAATTATTTTGACAACAACTGGCATCATTTTGCAATGGTTTTAAAACGCAATGGAAACTTGAGTGTTTACGTGGATGGTTTATTTGAAAATTCTATTTCAAGTGATGGATTTCGTGAATGGAGTGGTTCCAATATGTGGATTGGAGCGAGAGGATTTAAAATAGCAACTCAAGATAATGTAAGCAATCATTACAATGGTTTACTAGATGAATTCCGTTTCTGGAATGTGGCCCGGAGCTATGAGCAAATAAAACGGGATAAACAAAACAGAATGATGGGAGATGAAGCAGGATTGCAATTTTATTTGCCATTCGAACATTACAGCACAGATGCTAGTGGTATAAAAATACTTACGGGAGTCATTGCAGATCAAATCAGTGCACCACACACCATTGATTCTATAAAAGCCAGTTTATCGAATGCAACGCCAACTATTAAGCTTCAAAGACCTGTGGAACAAATTGCATTTAATTATTCTGTAAATAATGATCAAATTATTCTTACGCCCATAACAGCAGCAGAATTAATTGAAAACGTAACCCTGGATGTTACGGTTCAGGGTATTCATGATTTGCATGGCAATACCATGCAATCACCCGTTAGTTGGATTGCTTATATTGATAAGAATCAAGTGGTATGGCAAGATGAATTGTTAAAATATAGCATTCTAAAAGGCGAGACCTTGAGTTTTAAATCGGGAATTTACAATCGCGGAGGTGCTGCTAAGAAGTTTAATATATTGGATCTTCCTTCCTGGTTGACTGCCAGTCCAAATTCAGGTGTTATAGCACCAAACAGTTTTGTTGAAGTAATTTTTACTGTTAATTCATCTATAAATTTAGGTACGTATGCTGTTGGAGTGAGCTTGTTGACTGATTTTAATTACCGCGAAAAATTAAATATAGAATTAAATGTAAAAGCAATTGAACCTAATTGGACTGTAAATCCGGCTGCTTATGATAATACCATGAATATTATCGGAGCTATAAAAATAAATGGTATATTTTCTGCGGATTTAAGGGATAAAGTGGTGGCTTATGTTGGTTCCGAAGTTCGTGGGGTTGCAAACTTGGAGTACGTTCCAAAATTGGATGCCTACCGTGTATTCTTAAATATCTACAACTCAACAGGTAATCCGGTTTTGACTTTTAAAATCTGGGATGCATCAACGGGTAAAGTTTATAGCGACGTAGTAGGAAATGGAATTACGTTTACATCTGATTCTGTAAGGGGAAGTTTTTCAAATCCAGTTGTTTTTGAATCTGGAACAATTATCAGTTTAGAAATTCCGGTATTCAATGGTTGGAATTGGATTTGTTTTTATCTTGACAATATTGCAACAACAACGGATGGAGTATTAGAAAGCGTTGCGGAAAAGGATGCAAGCATTAAAAATTTAACCGAATCCAATACATACAATGGTACTACCTGGAGTGGAGTTAAAATTAATGGATTTTATCCAACCCAGTTGTGGAAATTAAAAAAGGGTACAAACGACACCTTGCTATTAAGAGGCACTGTGGTAAACCCTACAACACGACCTGTTACTATAAATTCTGGTTGGACTTGGATTGGTTTTATTTCACTAAGAAATCAGGAAATCAATCAAGCGCTAGCCAACTTAATACCAGCGACTGGTGATATTATCAAAGGCAAATACAATTTTGCAGTTTACAATGGCAGCGGAACTGGTTGGTTAGGTAGTTTAAAAACCATGGTTCCTGGCGAAGGATATATGTATAAATCCAAAAGCAATGGACCCAGGACTTTTACATATCCTATTGCGGGCATGTTTGAAAATTTTGATGAATTAGTGGTGCGGACAAATGAAGAGGACTTATGGCAGGTAAATCACCAAAAATTCAATAATAATATGACGGCCATAGCTACCTTAAATACAAGTTGTCAGGATTTAATTCATGAGAATGGATTTGGGATTGGAGTCCTTGATGCAACTGGAAATTGGAGGGCTAAAGCTGCATTGGAATCAGAGGCACAACAGGAAATTGCATATTTAACCATTGCAGGAGATGAATCTGAAAAACTTCAGTACAAATTGATTCATCCTGTAAAAAACGTGCAGTTTGATTTAAATGCAACTTGTCAGTTTATTGCAAATGAACATATTGGAAGTGTCAATTTTCCCTATGTGCTTAAAATGGATGAATCTATTTGCAAAAACATTAAGTATAGTGATGAAGTTTACAACGAACGCTATGAAGTGTTTCCACAAGTTTTTCAGGATGTTGTTCATATTGAATATACAGCTAAAGCAGCTGAAACGAATGCAACTATTCGGATTACTGATATGATGGGTCAAGAGATCCTGCAGTACAGACTAAATTTGGAGAAAGGGTTTAATGAATTATTGGTAGATACAAAGCAAATTCAAATTCCTGGTAGCTATTTTATTAGTTTGGTTACACAACAAAAACAATTTACTAAACTAATTCAAAAAGTAAATTAATATGAAGGCAATTAATTATTTTAATTTGGGTATTGCGTTAATAGTGATCATTGGCTTTACCAATGTAAGCGGTTGGTCCCAACCTGATTGGAAGATTGATGCTTCAAATTTTGAATACAATATGAATGTCATTGGAGTGGGATTTATCGAATGCGAAGAAATAAATGATTCACAAGATATGCTTGCTGCATTTGTTGGAGATGAACTTCGGGGAGTTCAGTATTTTAATGTGGAAAGCAATCAACGAATGTATGTATACATGTTTATTTATAGCAACCGGTATTCCGGTGATACCGTTCAATTTAAAATGTACGATGCATCAAGAGACAGCATTTATGAAGTATCGTCCTTTGTAGTATTTTCAGACAATGCAATTCTTGGTTCTGAACAGGCACCCAAAGAATTTACAACAGGGTATCAGACTTTGCAAGTAGAGCCTGTTACCAATATGTTGTTACGTCAATCCAATTCAGGAGATCATGTTACAAAATTCATGGTTAAAAACGTATATGGGCAAGAACTAAGTGCAAGTTTTGAATGGATACATGATGCAGCCGGGATGGATAACCATTTTTTTGAATTTGTTGGACAGGATCTATACATTCGCGAACGCATAGTTAATTTTCCGCTCAATGAAATCAGCATACACTTTAAAGTGTCCGTTCCAGGTAGTTGTGAGAAAAGTCAGATTGTACAATTTAATATCAATGATTTAACTTCATTGGAATATAATTTGGAGCAGATTTCAATTGAGGTTTTACCAAACCCAGTAGTTGAATTTTTTCAGGTGAAAAGTAATACCACATTTGATCAATTGTACTTATTAAATCCTATACATGGCAGTTTACAGGAAATCGAACTAAGCAAACAAATTGACGTGTCATCTTTTGCACAAGGTATTAATTATTTAGTCTTTAAGAAAGGAGCAAGATTTTGGAAAAAGTCTTTGTTGATCGTACCCAAATAGTAATTAATATGTAAAGAGTATTAATATTATTTGGGATTTATACTTCAAATAGTGTAAGCCATCCAAAATTTTACTTGCTGCTGATAAATTGTTGTAAATCTAAATTTAATTTATTTGGTTAAGGCAATTTGTTCATAGGATAAATTTAATGAATCAGCGATTCTAATTCAAGTTAATTTTTTTTACTGATTGCATTTTTGTGGTATTCCAATGAGATAATTTTGGCCATAACTGTTAGTAGAGCGCTTATCGTTTTTCAAATAGGAAAATTGATAGGATTGAAATACAACAAGGAATAAATGGTCGTGTTAATAATTTATGGATTTAAATTTGGCATAAGAAGGCTTGGGAGGGGAGAACTTTGTATCATTTAAAATGTTATTACTGAGTTTAGGATTTGACTATATGTATGCATAAGTGAGATTCAAGTATATATGAGGCGAAAACGATTTTTGCAAGCGTTAACACTATTACCCATAGCAGGTGCAGTTATGAAACTAAGTGAATTATACAAGGCTTCTCAAGAATTGGACAACACAGAAAAAATGCCTGTATTGTTTTTAGGGCATGGAAGTCCGATGAACGCCATTGAGGAAAATGAATTTGTAGTAAGTTTTCGGAAAGTTGGTGCCAGTTTTCCAAAGCCTAAAGCCGTTTTATGTATTTCTGCCCATTGGGAAACCAAAGGAACATTTGTGACGGCTATGGACAAGCCTGCCACCATTCACGATTTCGGCGGTTTTCCTCAAGCTTTATTTGACGTGCAATATCCAGCGCCTGGTAGTCCGGAGTTAGCACAACGTACCAAAGAAATAGTAAGCAAAACCCAAATTGGATTGGATAACAAATGGGGATTGGATCATGGTGCCTGGAGTGTGATTAAACATTTATATCCACAGGCAGACGTTCCGGTAATCCAAATGAGTTTGGATTATTCACAAAGTGGCCCGTATCATTACGAATTGTCAAAGCAATTATCCAGCCTGCGCCAAAAAGGAATTTTGATTCTTGGCAGTGGCAATATGGTTCATAATCTGGGAATGATTGCCTGGGATAAATTGAATGCCGACTCATACGCATTTGACTGGGCATTGGAAGCCAGCGATAAAATGAAACAAGCGATTGCAAGTGGAAATCATCAGACTTTGATTGATTTTCGTTCGCAAGGAAAATCATTTGATCTTGCCATTCCGACACCCGAGCATTATCTGCCTTTACTTTATGCATTGGCATTACAAGATAAGACCGATTCGATCGAATTATTTAATGATAAGGCTGTTGCTGGTTCATTGACTATGACTTCTGTAAAAATTGGATGAAGAGGCTTCAATATTTTATAGACTTTTCATCCAATTTAAAAACCAATTTGTATCTTTGATAAAAGGAAATGATTAATTCAAGTACAAATCGGATCATTTTATTCAAACATGGCTTTTCGCTAAATGCCTTTTTTCTTATTTGTGTTTTATTTTTTTCGCACTGCAGGGTGCATCTATTGCCTGAATTTGATGCCGCCATTTTAGAACAAATAGATCAAACAGCAAAACGAGTAGATAAATTTTATTTAGATTTATTGGAATTGGATCCCGCAAATTTACACAAGCGATCGTATTCAAGTTGTAGCGATAGTTATATCACTATTCAGTCTGAATTAAACTCCCTTTACATTAAAAATAAAATTCGCCCGCTAAATAAGAACACGTTGCGAATCGTAGAAATTACACGAGATCTTTGGATTAAGTATAAAAGTGAACACAAGCAAGCCCAGACACTAACGAATGGTGTCATTGAACTCAACAGGCAATCCATGGAAGAATTGTTTTATACCATGCGGATTGCAGAAAAAATAAAAAAGCAATAAATTAAGGCATACAATTTATGGCAACAATAAATATTGATGAGCTAATGACCGATATGCTATCTGCGATAAAATCCACCGTATCAAATCACTGGAAAGAAATTAAGGATAGCATGCAACAATTTTTAATTGCAAGAAAAGCTCGTTTTGAATTGTTAGCTGACTTGCGCATATCTGGTGAATTAAGTCAGGAACATTTTGAATCGAGGCTTGAAGATGAAAAGCAAATTGCAGAAGCAGAGATGCAAGCATTAGAAGTCATTTCAAAGGCCATGGCGCAAAAAGCTGCCAATGCAGCTATTGATATATTTCAAAAGGCAGTAGGGGCTGCCATAAAAACGGTATTGTAGTTAGAATAAATTGAATTCTTAATTCAATAACTCGTTTACTTATTTCAATCAATTTAAGAACTAGTGGAAATCAATTTACTTTCATA
>OBID01000449.1_pt1 | contig 17103 bp, 15 predicted proteins | sample 1519781 | NCBI WGS metagenome assembly OBID01 (sample SAMEA3991478, study PRJEB22521) | metagenome | biome: anthropogenic terrestrial biome; feature: sewage plant; material: sludge | place: Sweden | collected 2012-09-26 | reverse complement strand
GTCTAAATTCATTTTGATTATTTTCAATTACTTTCAGGGTATTTAGAGATAGCCTTAATTCAATTTTTTACTTGTGTTTTATCAGAAAACCAATATCTCTCCATTCCCCAATTCCGGACTCCCCCCACGATTGCCTACACCTCCAATGATATAGATTTTATTTTTTATTCTCACCGACCCAGTGCCATGCCGGCCTTGATGTAAGTCAGGTAGTTTAGTCCAGGTCAGCGTCCTGATATTTAAAGCTTCTGTGTCAGCGTGAGCAGGCACTTGCGTATCACTTTCGCCTCCGATGACGATGATCAGGCCTTTATAAGCAATGACATTGGCACCGGCGCGCAGGGTAGGGAGATTGGAGGAGGCAGGCAGTGTGCTCCAGGCGTGGGATTTAAAATCAAAAATGTCTACAGCGGCTTCTTTGATATTCAGGACATTGTTGGTTTTGGCAGTGGTGCGTCTGCCGCCGATCACGTAGAGTTTGTGTTTATATACCGTGACAGAGATATGGTCACGCGCATGAGGTGCATCCGCGAGGGATTGCCAGGTATTGGTTTTGGGACTGTATTCATCAAACCAGGTGACATGACCATCCCAATGGCCATCTTGAATGCCACTGACGAGGTAGATTTTATTTTTATATACTGTGACACCAGCCGATCCCCGTACTCTGTCTTGGGGTAAAGCGGGGCCTTGTCTCCATTCATTTTTGTCAGGGTTGAAGATATAAGCATGATCGACAGGCAGTTCATGTGGATAGTTGCCGGTCAGCGCACCGAGAACCCAAATCTCCTTTTTAAAAACTACTGCCTGAAAATGGTGCAATTCTATAGGTGGGCTCTGCATCGGAGTCCAGGTATTCGTCTTTAGATCGAGCGCATCTACAGGCCTGATTTTGCGACTCCCCAATAGGTAGATATGATTTTGAATGTGTGCGAGAGCACTTTCTCCCCGGGCAGTACAGGAGTTAATTGTAGTCAAAGGCTGCCAGGTTTGAGCGAAGCTCGGGATGGTGAGTAGAAGAAATAGTAGGATTCGAAACATGCTGTTATTATTGGAGAATCTAAGATAGAGCTAAATGGGGTTGAACAGGAATGTTTGTACAGGAATGTTTGAGGGGCTTTCGTTAGTGCTTAGAAAAAGATCTTGTTTTAAGTTACAGCTTCTTCTCTACCGTCTGGATCACTACATTGTCTCCACCCATTTGATGGACAAAGGCGATGATGGACAATTGGTCGGGGTTCCAATCTGCCTGATAAGTGGTGGTGTAATTATATGTATTAGAAGCTCCGGAGACAATGGGTTGGATGGCATCTCCCTGGGTGCCGGTGACAAAGGATCTCATCACATGCCTGTGTATATAGTTGGTATCGACGCCGGTAGGAGTGAGTTGTGCATCTTTAATATTGTTTTCTGCCACTACCAGTGAAAGTCCGAGCGACTGAGCAGTCAAATCCTTCATACCCGAGATACTACATTGTATATTTATAAGACGCTGAGCAGGCAGGTGTTGCAGCGTGAGTGACAGTTTGATGGTGGGGGTCTTTGATTTTTCCTCCACGACATATCCCGGCCAAAAGCTTCCTCCGACAAATATGGAAGATTGACCACCAAACACTTTCCGATTGATCATGGCGGAGGGATAGCCCTGAGGTTGATTAAATCGGGAGATGAGTTGTGCACCAAAAGTATTATCCAGAGTGAGTTTGTTTTCCTTATTGGTGGGTTGAGCAAAAAATCCTCCATGAATCGAAAGAATGATGAGCTGATCTCCATGGATCGTTTTGAGTTCTTCCAGGAGTTGTGCACCGGCCGGGCAGTTTTGACATCGTACACCTGTATACTCTTCGATCAATACATTTTGGGTGGTCTGATTAGTAGTAGGATCAGAGCCTGTGGGCAATACCACCGGCACTTCGATGCAACTATACAGGCAGCATTGAAAGATAACAGCTATATAAAAAAGTCCATTTTGCATTTAAAACCTGGTTTCTAGATTAAATTTCACTCCATTGAAAGCCGGCTCATACCTGCATATACCTCCGGAACATACGATGCCGGCCCGCTGTCGTACATAATTGATGGAAGCACGACCTGCATCTTTGGCATAAGTAACGCCTCCTGTGTAATAATTGTTTTTGGGACCTTGCAGTGGTTTTAAATTGTACATATCAGATATTGAAAAAATCCAGCGCGGCGCCACGCTGTATTCGATCAATAAATTGGTCCAGTCTCCCTGATCCTGGGCGGTCATCATATATTCAGCATCGATGCGCAAGGCACGGGTTTCCCGCCATTGGTGGGTGAAATCGACAAATGGAGTCAGTGTCTTGACCAAAGGAGCCTGGGGCTTACCTTCGTAGACCTCCTGGTTGTATTGCTGCAGCTGTGTACCGAAGATTAAAGTATACTTGTCGCTCTTGGTAATTGTAGATTCTACCAGATATTCACGGTAAAGTTTGTTCTGATGAAGGTCATCAATATTGCTGTGATGAAGCAGCAGGTCCCAATCACTGGTGAGGGTGATACGCATTTCCCCCTGGAAAGCAAGTTCACCGAGCTCCTGCGTAGCAGGCTGGTAAAATGAAAGCAATCGATAGGAGTTTTGTCTGGACATGGGAGGAATAAAGTGGATCAGGCCATTATTACCCCCTTCCTGCGGGCGCGTGCGAAGCCCAAAATATTGAGTGCGCTTGCCTTCAATAGAAAGACCCCAGTCCGCATTGCTATAGTTCATCGATCCGTAAATCACATGCCCTGATTTTTTTATAAATTTTGGCCCCAGTATAGTCTCCCCGGCAGCATTTAACCTCCTACCATTAGCATCCTGCAATACATCATCATTTTTAATGGCGGTCTCCAGATAAAATCCCACATCCTTGATCTGAACGGTATTGAACAGAGTAAATGAATACGAATTATAAGCAGGTAAAAACTGATCTGCAGGTTGATAAGTACCCAGCGTTGCGAGGAGATTGTTCATGCTTGCATCATCCAGTGTACGATTGGTCATTCCAAAGCCGGGAGCCCAGGACCAATGTGAGGAGTCTGATCCCTGTAGATACCCTTCGATAGACAGTCCTTTGATCAATGATTCGTAGGTTTCAAATTGTTTTTTTTGTTTTCCGGAGAATGCTTTCAAACGCCAGTCCGGTGAGATGTCATAATTAAGCTTGAGTCCATAAAGGGCATTGTCCAGACCCAGGTTTCTTTGTTCGTACGCTCTGTAGAGGATGCCACTTCCGATCTGATCATAGATATATCCAGCTTCAAATCCCAGCTTTGAAAAAGATTTTTTAACAAACCACCTGCCGATACCCTGTTGATTAAAGGAAGCTTGCGGATTGATCAGGTTGCTATTTTGATAAAAGTCCATCCGGATACCAAAATCAAAACCCCAATTGCTATACCGGGCATCAAGCCAGGTTTCACCACCAAAAAGCTGATGATCATACTGTGGAGTGCCACTGGCTCCGATGGAGCTGTCGCGAATAAAAATACCAGCCTGGGTAGTGAGATATGCATTGAATACGCCTTGATGCTCCTCCTGCTGTGCAAAAATCAATGTAGGAATAAACAAGAAGAGAAAAACAGTTTTAGTCAATCGCAACTTGGACAGGGAGGTTAATATGGAGTTAAACCAAAGAAGCATTTAAATGATTTGCACAAATTTAACCTTAGTTTTGTAACAACTTTATCACAAACACAGTCTCCAATCCATGAACAAGACTTTTTCTTTGATATTATTTATTGCTTTTTCTTTAACCATACAAGCACAAAAATCTACTGCTTTAAAACTTTTGCCTGATGGTAAGGTCAAAGACACCAATGGTAAAGTAATGGATTTGAGTACCTATACCCGATCCGGCAAAATCACCATCGTCAGCTTTTGGGCCACCTGGTGTGGACCTTGTAAAAAAGAATTGGATGCCTATGCACCGCATTATGAGGATTGGTCAAAAAAATATGGGGCCCAACTATTGGCGATCAGTATCGATGATATCCGTGGTCAGGCAAAGATTAAACCAATGGTCTCTGAAAAAAAATGGCCATATACTGTGTTGGTAGATAGCAACAGTGATCTGCAGCGACAGCTTGGGTTCAATAGTATCCCGCAACTGTATATGCTAGATCAAAAAGGTAATATCGTCTATCAGGCAAGCGGGTATGTACCTGGCAGCGAAAAAGAACTGGAAGCCAAAATGGCCAGCTTAAAATGATGATCTTGCGGTCATGATTTTGTTTGACTTCCGTAGCATTTCTTTTTTTTCTATTTTTTTGTTTTCTGGGGTATTGACTGGGCAATCAGTGCAATGGGATCGCGACAGCTCGTTACAAGCAGGACTGCCTCAAGGTATGGAGATTTATTATAATCATCAACCGTTAGAAGGAGCACCATTTAGAGGATATTTTGCCAAAATAGACCTCCTGGACAAAAAGCTCGACTTTGATGTAGACACTACGCAAGGCCGCAGATTGACTCCATCACAATTTTATGACCGTCTCGACTCTCCACTCCTGGTCATCAATGGCACGTTTTTCTCTTTCGTCACCAATCAAAATCTAAACACAGTAATAGGCCATGGCAAACAGCTGGCTTTTGGTCCTACAACCATCAAAGGAAGTGGCAGGGATTCCCTCTACTATTATCATCCACTAAGAAGTGCATTGGGGATCAGTCGACACCGCAAAGCAGATGTGGCCTGGTTGTTTGCAGATTCTACCCGGCGCAAACCCTATGCATTCCAACAGGCACACCTTGTCATAAAAAATGAACTTTCGACCATTTCGATTCATGAGCACCTTGCAGATATAATAAAAGCCCATCAGCATGATTTTAATAAAAAGTGGCGTGTGAAAACTGCCATTGGAGGAGGCCCCGTGCTTATCCAGGATGGCGAGATACATATCACCAATCGGGAAGAAAGAATGTTTGTAGAATCAGCCGATGTCAAACATCCTCGTACTGCCATGGGATATACTTCAGATCATCACCTCATCATCCTGAGTATTGAAGGCAGGCATCCTGGCATTGCAGATGGAGTGAGTCTGATGCAGGAGGCACAAATATTAAAAGACCTGGGATGTGTCGAGGCACTTAACCTGGATGGTGGGGGCAGTAGTTGTATGCTCATCCATGGAGTAGAGACGATCACCCCTTCAGATGCTACGGGGCAAAGACCTGTACCTGCTGTATTTTATGTGAGGAATAAGAAATAATGACTCCGAACATGTTGGAGCGTGTATCTATTTTCCAAAAAGGACATGATTTCAAATCCAAATTCGACTATTTCAAGTAGTCTGCATCATCAGGCTATTTATTCTTATATGTCTTATCCAAAAACTGGTAACGTGCATCCTCAGTTGCAGGTACTGATTTGGATTCTGTATTGATGATCATCACAGCAGGATTGGGATCACCTGGCATGGAGCGGTGCCACTCAGGCAATGTAAGTGCAGCCCCCATACTATTTGGATCTCCGGACTTAATAAAATTGGCAAAATAATTAAACATGGTCTCCGACACTTTGTGATCTGCGTCGATCCAGACGAAGTCTTTGATCAATCGGAGATTGCCCATACAATACTCTATTTCACAGGCATGGGGCGCACCGACCGTATTGCTTTGTGGAGTGACGATCCCTGCTGAATTGATAGTAGAGGGTCGTAATTTGCTAAATAAATATCTATACACAGGTTGGTTGCTGTTATTGCGATGCAAGTCAAACCATTTCCAGGTACTATAGGCAATGAAACGATCAGAAGCCAGCGCAGTCGCTGCCCGCTCGATCTCTTGCTCGGATCCGGAAGGATACGCTTTGAGTGCTTCTTCAAACATATCCGGATAGACGGATTTGAGCTTCGATTTATAGTTTTCGTCGGTGTAGGCCTGACCTTGCATAAATGCCTGACCAGGTATTTCAGCAGAATTCCATCCTAATAATAAAGGTACCTGTGCTTGTTCTTTGGCACTAAAGATCTCTGGTAAGGTTTTAGGTAATACATAATGATCAATCACTACCGGGAATCCAAACCTTTTTGACTCTTCATACAATTCATAGATATCTCTCGCAGGCATAGATCTTAATTTTGCCAGGCTGTTGACGCTGGCTTTCTGAGCCCACTCTACGCCTACTTTTTCTGCCTCTGACAGTGCTACAGGAGCCAGTGTAGGATTGATACCAGCGCCACTTTCGCCAATGGCTCCGGCTATCAGGTTTTTGGCTAGTGGAGTAGCCATCATATAGCTCACGGATATAGATCCTGCAGACTCGCCTGCGATGGTTACTTTTTTAGGATCTCCACCAAAGGCTCCAATATTTTTATTGACCCATTTTAAGGCTGCAGCCTGATCCATCAATCCATAGTTGCCTGATCCTTTGTAACTGGTCTCCGCGCTCAAGGCAGGATGTGCAAAAAAACCAAATATATTCAATCGATAGTTGCAGGTGACCACGACGATCCCTTGTTTTGCCATGCTTTCTCCATCGTATCTGGGCTCAGAAGCATCGCCGGCTACAAATCCCCCGCCATAGAAATACACCAATACGGGTAGATCTTTGGTGTTGCGTTTTGCAGGTGTCCACACATTGAGATACAGGCAGTCTTCGCTGACGCCATTTGATCGGGAATGCATATCATCCCAGATCAGTTTTTGCATTGGACGAGGACCAAATTTTTTAGTCTGTTTTATTCCAGTCCAGGGTGATAGTGGTTGCGGGGCTTTCCATCTGAGAGATCCAACCGGTGGTTTGGCAAAAGGTATTCCAAAATAAGTCTGGATCCCGGACTTGGTATCGTAATCTCCTTCAATGATCCCATGTTCGATAGTAGCTCTTACTGGAAAAGCATTGGGATTCTGAGCATGGATGCGTACAATTATAAATAGGCAAAAGGATATAGAAAGTAATTTCATTTTTGAAAATAGTTTATGTCTACAATTAAAAAATAAATTTGTTTAAATCATATTATTTAGGGGGAAACTTGCTTTTTCCGCGACTTATCATTCCAGCCAGCTTTTGCATTATTCTATCATGGGCCTCCTTGAGCTTTCCAGGATCTTGAGCATAAAACTCTACAAATCCACAGACACTACATACCCTGGCATTTAAGGCTGAGGTAATTCGGGATTTAAAAAAAATGGCGTCGGGATCTTCATCAATAAATAACTCTGCGATTTTATTCCCATCCGTGGTATTGGTCATCAGCCCTATTCCGGTCATGACCTCTTTCGAATGACATTTTAGGCAAACCAATTCTATCATTTGCCGGTGGATTTAAAATATGATTTCATGGGATCAAAATAGCTATCTACCCATCCCTGTTTATATTTTTTATCTTTTGATGACAAATCCGAATGCAACAAGGTGAGTTTACATTGGTCAGCTCCTTTGGCCTCCAGGATAATTTCTATGACGGAGTCTGGTTGATCCTCTTCAAACTCTACTGTCCTCCAGGATTGTTTGATATATTCATTGGGTCGCAACTCCAGGTTTTTACCATGGATGTATCCGTCCCAGGCCGTAAAGGTACCACCACTGCGTTTGGTACATTTGGCTTCGCCACCTGTCATCGAGGTATGTTGTTTTGAAGATAACCAGGCCTGGTATACACGTTCCGGCGAAGTTGGGATGGTGGTGGTGAGTTTAAATTTCATACTGTCAATTGATCATTACAAATATCCATGTTTTATTGTCATATTTCTAAATTGAATGGACTGAAGATACGCTGCAAAAAACCAGCTGCCAAATTCACCGTACCTTGCTTTTAATTTAATGATGGATTTTTGATTATGAAAAAAGATATTGAGACCCGAGCAGATATCATCGTACTCATGGATCAGTTTTATGAAAAAATAAAAGTCAATACCCTGCTCAGACCAATATTTGTGGATGTTGCACAACTGGATTTTGACGCTCATATGCCGATACTGTATGACTTTTGGTGTACACTGCTCTTAGGAGATATGTCTTATACTCGCAATGCAATGGAGGTCCATATTAGCTTACATAGAAAATCAGCTTTAACGAATGTCCATTTTGATGAATGGCTGAGACTCTTTAATGATACAGCGGATGAGTTGTACTCGGGTGAGAAAGTGTCAGAAGCCAAGTACAGAGCAAAAAGTATTGCAGGTCTGATGTTATATAAAGTCGAGACAGAAGGCAATAAAATCATTGTATAATTTCCGCCGGGACATTACGAATAGATAAATAAATAACAGATGATGTTCTGCCAATTAATTTTCTTACCGCTTCGTTTTTTAAATCCAATACATGGTATCATAATATTAGGAGTGTATCTATCCTTATGCTGCGGTTGCCATCATGAAAGTGATGTCTTGGGCTTGCTACCCATTCGTGTAGTAACTACTTCCGGTGATCGTTCTTTATTATTCTCACAGTCATCCATTGATTTTTCTGCCAGGGTGGAAGATACACTGCCTGTCATCCATATTGATCCGACCAAAACATTTCAGTCGGTCGACGGATTTGGGTTTACACTCACGGGATCCAGTGCTTTATTGTTGCATCAATTGTCTCAAGGCACCAGGCACGACATATTAAAAGAATTATTTGGGGCAAAGGATAGCTCCATTGATATTTCTTGTCTGCGGCTTAGCATCGGTGCTTCTGACCTGGATCCGGAAGTTTTCAGCTACGATGACTTACCGCCGGGCAAGGTCGACCCTCAGTTAAAAAGCTTCTCTCTATCGAGGGACACACTGCATTTAATTCCAATATTAAAAGAAATATTAGCTATCCAAGCTGATTTAATGATCATCGCTTCACCCTGGAGCCCGCCTCCCTGGATGAAAACGAATCTTCAAAGCAACGGGGGGAGTTTGTTGCCTGCATATTATGAGACTTATGCACTTTATCTCACTCACTACATATCATTGATGGCATCCAACGGTATCACTATTGACGCTATTACTATTCAGAACGAACCACAAAATGACAAAAACAATCCAAGCCTCCTGATGTCATCACGCGAACAAGCAAATTTTATTAAAAATCATCTGGGGCCTTTGTTTAGATCTAAAAATTTAAAAACCAAAATACTGATCTGGGATCATAATTGTGATCAACCAGAATTTCCACTTGAGATCCTGAGCGACACTTCGGCTTATCCTTTTGTCAGTGGCAGCGCTTTTCATTTATATGGGGGTGATATCCATGCGCTGAGTAGGGTGCATGACTCCTTTCCTGCCAAGGATCTATATTTTACAGAACAATGGACTGGAGCCAAAAGCGATTTTGAAGGCGACCTCAACTGGCATATCAAAAATGTGATCATCGGGTCTATGCGGCATTGGAGTCGGACAGCACTCGAATGGAACCTGGCCAATGATATTCAATATGGACCTCATACGGATGGAGGTTGCACAGAATGCCTGGGGTCTCTGACCATTGATGGAGAGCACATCCAAAAAAATGTAGCTTATTATATCATTGCTCATGCTTCAAAATATGTGGTACCTGGATCTATCCGAATTGATTCGAATATGCCTGATGAGCTCGCTAACGTGGCTTTTATCACGCCTGGAGGAAAAACAGTTTTGATCGTTTTGAATGAAAGCATCGAGGCTAAAAAATTTAATATCGAGGCAGGTGGAAAAATAATTCAAACCAGCTTGATCGGCAAAGCAGTGGCCACGTACGAATGGTGAGAAGTCATATTGCAAAACAATAATTTATCATCCGGCCCATCCCTCGCGATCGAGATTCCTGTAGTTGATCGCTTCGGCAAGATGATGATTTTGTATTGATGGGCTGCCTTCGAGGTCAGCTGCTGTGCGCGCTACTTTGAGGATTCGGTCATGCGCTCTGGCAGACAGCTGCAGGCGCTCCATGGCGTTGCGCAACAGGGCTACACCCTCGGGTTGCAGCTCACAGATTTCACGGAGCATCTTACCACCCACCTGTGCATTGCAATATACATCCGCTATGTTCTGATATCGTTGTTCCTGAATTTTTCTTGCACGGATCACGCGTTCGACGATGTTTTTGCTGGGCTCTGTATTGGATGTATAATTGGATAGTTCGTGGACAGAGACCGGAGTGACCTCTACATGCAGATCGATTCGATCGAGCAGTGGACCACTGATCCGATTAAGGTATCTTTTGACGACCCCGGGACCACAGACGCATTCTTTATCAGGATGATTGTAATAACCACAGGGGCATGGGTTCATCGAGGCGATCAGCATAAAACTCGCAGGGTAGTCTACACTTATTTTGGCGCGGGATATAGTGACTCTTCTTTCTTCCATGGGTTGGCGCAGCACTTCGAGGACTGCTCTTTTAAATTCGGGCAATTCATCCAGAAACAGTACTCCGTGGTGAGCGAGGGAGATTTCTCCTGGTGAAGGATTGGAACCACCACCTACCAGGGCGACATCGCTGATCGTATGGTGGGGTGATCTAAACGGACGCGTGGTGACCAGGCTGGCACCGATGGGTAACATGCCGGACACACTATGGATCTTGGTAGTCTCCAGCGCTTCATCCAGGCTGAGTGGAGGAAGGATGGTCGGCAGTCTTTTAGCCAGCATGGTTTTGCCGGCCCCTGGCGGCCCTATGAGAATTACATTGTGTCCACCAGCAGCAGCGAGTTCTAAGGCGCGCTTGATATTTTCCTGCCCTTTGACATCAGAAAAGTCCACATCATAAATATTGACGGCAGCATTAAATTCGGCATTGATATCCACCATGATTGGAGCTCTGACTTTGCCTTCAATCAAGTCGATGGCTTCCTGGAGATTATCGATACCATACACAGGCAATCCGGATACTATCGCTGCTTCGCGGGCATTGGCTATGGGTAGGATGAGTCCTTTGTATTTGTTTTTTTGCGCCATCACGGCGATAGGAAGGGCTCCTTTGATTGGACGCAAGGTGCCATCGAGGGAGAGCTCGCCGATGATGAGAAAATCTTCCAGATGGGTGGATTGTATTTGTCTCGAGCCCGCTAGTATACCCATTGCGATAGGGAGATCATAAGCAGAGCCTTCTTTGCGGATATCAGCCGGGGCGAGATTAACTACGATCTTCATGCGAGGCATATTGTAGCCCATGTTTTTCAGGGCAGATTCTATACGCTGCTGTCCTTCTTTGACAGCATTGTCCGGCAAGCCAACCAAAAAATAATATTGTTTGCCGGCAGCCACTATACCACCTGCATTGACTTCTACCGTGATAGGGAAGGCATCTACTCCATGGACGGCGCTCGCGTGTGCTTTTACCAACATGATTTAGTATTGCTAATTAAAGCTTTAAAATAATAAGAAAATTACTATTGTCCATCAAGAGCATACATCATTAGAATAAACTAAATTATTTCCATGTCAAAATGTTTGCTCATCTAAATTATATTCTTCTAAAGTATATTTTTCTTAAGTATATTCTTTAAATTCAGCCCCCCTTCCTGAGTCGATAAAACCGGTTGGTATTGCTAATGAATAAATATTTAATTCTTGCTTCCCTTTTTCTTTTTTGCAAAAGTCCATTTATACTCGCTCAACAGCAGCCCAAACCTTGTTATTTTACAGGAAGAGTAGTAGACGATCAAACCGGCGATCCTTTAGCAGGTGCCGTATTAAGGATTGATGGCAATGAGACTTTCAGAATTACAGACAGTGCAGGTATGGTCAGGGTAGGTGTCAAGTGCGGGGTACATGATTTTGCTTTTCAGGTATACGGATACAAACCATATGCTCGACCTTTTGACATTCAAGCACGGACCAAACCCATAGAGATCCGAATGGAAAATATATCGACCATGCTGGAGGAGATTGTGATCAGCAGCCAGAGTGATTCGCGTAATCTGGAAAGTCCTTCTTTAGGTGTAAGTATGATGAATCTTAAAGCAGTACAAAAACTGCCTCCTGCTGCCGGCGAAATAGATATACTACGGAGCTTGCAAAACTTGCCCGGAGTCTCCGCAGTGGGCGAAGGAGCTAACGGTATTAATATCAGGGGAGGATCAGTAGATCAAAATCTGATTTATATCGACAATATGCCCATCTTCAATCCTACTCATTTATTGGGACTGTTCTCCTTATTTCCGACTGATGGTATCCGGGAGTTGCAGTTGTATAAAGGATCTATCCCTGCCAAATACGGAGGTCGCACGGCCGGGGTATTAGATATCAAAATGGCAGAACCTGATATGGAGCAGTTTAGCATAAAAGGGGGTATAGGCCTTATCTCCAACAGACTTCATGCTGAAATACCGCTAATCCAGGAAAAAATGGGGTTTATGACTTCAGCGAGAGTATCTTTTAACGAATATCTGATCAAATTTTATAATAACAATCTGGTTAAATCGATTGGCGATAGGAGGTTGCCAGACAATAAACCTGAATTTTTCGACTTGGCAAATAAAATAAGTTGGAGGCTGAGTGGGAAGGACAATCTCTCTCTGATTAGTTATATCAGCCACGATGCTTATCGAATAGATTCACTCTTTAGCATAGCAGGGATAGTACCCACACAGGCCAATATGCGTTATGGTCATATCAACTGGGCTATGAGATGGAATCATTATTTTTCTCCAAAATTAAACCTCAATATCCTGGGAGTGAGATCTGATTATCAAACATCTACTACCTCAGATGAATTAAAAAGTGGATTTAAGTTTAAAACCAATCTGCTTTATCAAAACCTAAAGGCAGAAGTCGCCTATGCACCTAACTCATTAAACCGTATCAATGCTGGAATATCCATAGTGCATTGGGGAATAAAACCCGGTGAATTACAATCAATAGAAGGATCTTCGATCCAACCCATAGTATTGGCCCGGGAAAGTGGACTAGAGTCTGCCTTTTATTTCTCTGACGAGATCGAGCTTGATAGAAATACCTTATTTGAAGGAGGTATTAGAATAGTAAATTTTAGCAATTTTGGCAATAAAGATATTGCCGAATACGAACCTGGCACTCCAAAATCAAAAGGTACTATCATCAATCGACTGGCTGTTGGGGGAGTGGAATCAAATCATTTCAGGATCGAACCCCGGCTGGGTATCCGATACAAGATCAATGATATTACTTCAATAAAAGCTGGTTATAACAGAATGAATCAATTCATTCATATGGTGTCGAGTAATTCTACCCCGCTTCCAACCGTAAGATGGAAAACCGCTGATAGATATACACCACCTCAGCAAAGTGACCTTGTCACCATGGGACTGTTTAAGGATACCCGATCTCATCGATGGGAGTGGTCACTGGAAGGGTATTATCGATGGCAAAAATCGATATTTGACTATGTCAACGGAGCCGAACTCAGCATCAATCAGGATGTGGAGAACCAATTGATCTCCGGCAAAGGAAAGGCTTATGGTGCTGAGCTTATGATCAATAAAAAGAAAGGCATTATGACTGGCTGGACCAGCTACACTTATGCACGCAGCTTCCAACAAATAAGAGGTGACTACCCAGCTATACAACAACTCAATGGTGGACAGTGGTACAACAGCATTATAGATAAACCACATACGGTAAATACCCTCCTCAATTTTCAAACAGAAAAACACAATGCGGTATCGCTTACTTTTACCTACAGTACCGGACGACCCTTTACTGCCCCCGTAAGTTTTTATCGAAATGGATTTAAGTATGTACCCATATATACTGAGCGTAATAATGGTAGAATATCCGATTATCATCGACTTGATTTTTCCTGGATCATTACCAATCCATCTATGAAAGATCATGATTGGGAAGGGTCCTGGGTGATCACTGTCTATAATCTTTATGGGAGAAAAAATGCATTTTCCTATTATTTCAATCCTGATCAGTCATCCTTCAAGCCTTTTAAGATCAGCGTATTTCCAACCCCTATATTTTCTCTCACCTATAATTTTAAATTTCAGAAAAAATGAAATACCTTATTCAATGGATGATGCTCTCCTTTGTATTTGTCCAATGCCAGTACCCGGTGAGTATCTCTTCACTTCCTGAGACCGAAAAATTCTTAATCATTGATGCCCAGGTGACTCAGGATTATGCAGCTATTAATGTATACTATAGCCTTGACGAAGTGACCTCTAAAGGTGCCTACACCCTACCTCAACCACCAAAGTCTGTCGCTTATTTATTGGATGATAAAGGCGAAAGGTTTGATTTTAAAAATACACTTGGCATTGCGGATACCACTTTCAAAGGGAAAGTAGGCAATTCTTATCAATTATTTATAGAGGCGAATGGACAGGTCTACACATCGTCCAAAGAAACTATGCGGCCAAGTCCTAAACTGGATAGTGTGGTCGTTTTATACACCCGTGAACAATTTCGTTCGCCATCAGATCTACCCTATGATGGCTTTGATGTCTATGCACAAGCAAATGATATACCCGGGGTTGAAAATTATTATCAATGGAGTTGGGTTCATTATGAAAAGGCAAGTTCTTGCAATAAAATATTCAGCAGGGCAGAGGGTAGAGAAGTGTTGCAGCCTTGTGTTCCACCCGAGTGTTGGAATATAGTGTATAACCAGAAAGTCATTATACAACAGGACAAGCAGCGTGATGGACAGCCATTGACTCAAAAAGTAGTACGTGTCCCATATGCCAATCCTCCAAAACAATATTATATCCAGGTAGAACAGAGGGCTATTACGCCACTTGTTTTTGAATATCTTCGATCTTTAGAATCCACTACAGAAAACCTGGGTACCTTATTTGACATTCCTCCACAGACCAGGTTCAATCCCAATGTATTTAATCAATCCGATCCTTCCGAAAAACTACTTGGAGTATTTAGCGTATTCTCCTATGAGAAAAAAATAATTTATATAGATCTGGATTCTCCGATAGCGGGTGCCACTCAAAAAGTAATCTCTGACCCTACTCCATTTGTTGGCGATCCATTTTCAGTAGCTCCATGCATTGAGGGACAATTTAGGACTAAAATAAAACCAAAAGGGTGGATTTTTTAGTATCAAAAGCAGAGTTCTAGTCTTTCGCCGGAGCGGATACAGTTCCATTGCCGGATTAAATCTGAAAAAAGTGATCGTATCTCTTTGAGCTTATCTTCATCCAGCACTGATGGATAATCTATAGACCTCTGCTGCAAAGTCGACTTAAACATTTCTATAAAATGATCGATGGGTCCTGAGTTTAATTCTGTCATCAACTGATTGACCAGGTATTCCGTTTGAATAGATTGTACTGGTATATTAGCTGGTAGAAGCGCTTCGACTCTTTTATCCCTCGGTGCCTCAAAGTCAGCGATTTGATATCCTGCCCGAAGCAAACCAAAAAAACTCTGATCAAAACTCAATATGGTCTCTACTGCATAATGTGCCAGGTCATGTACTTCAATGCCTGGATGCAGATAAGAATAAGTAGATGATCCGTCTTCCCTTATGCAGAAGATCGTGCTTCGCCTGGCAGTGTCTCCTTTGGTAAATTGAATAGTCATACCAGGAAATTGGGCTAATGCCCCTCATCGATATTCATTTTGGAATTACTATTGGGAAGGCAATGCGTGTAACAATTCAAGTCCTGTTGACGCACGTGGTTTAAATCCAGTCCATGTTTTTTCATTAGCATTCTCCTGCAATTCCAAATATTTTCCAAAATCTCTATGCTTCAAATGAATACCTAAAAAAGCAGTTACAAAATGTTGATTGATATTATTGATGCGTGCTTCATTCCAGACAGGATCAGCATATCGGTAGTATTCGTCAAAGTGGAGCCCAGGCTGTAAAGATTCTGGTGGAGGTGGATTGGTAGCCACATTGTGTCTGGCATTTTGATAAGTCAATAAATATCGGTCGGCATGGATGGCACCCAGGTAAATCGCTTTGGTGCCTTTTTCATAACCGGATATATCATCCTGGCTGCCAGCTACAAAAAAAGTAGGCACTTTTAATCCTTGCAGACCCTCTGCATCCCATACATTTCGCTCCATACCCCAGGGAGCAAAAGCGACGACTGCTTTGATGCGTGTATCATATGAAGCTACATATTGAGGATGTCCTGTAGTTCTTGAATCAAACGATTTGTTTCCTCCGGAAAAACCAGCTACCAGCGCTGCAGCAGTTTTACTATACCCTGCCCCTGCTGCGTTCAATGCTCCATATCCACCCATAGAATATCCGATCAATGCGGTATGGTCAGCATCGACCAATCCTGTCAAAAAACTATTGCTTCCCGGTTTGCCCAGTTCCGCCATTTTATTGAGTACAAATAAATCATCTTTGGCGCGATTAAGTAAAGTGCTAGTGAAAGCAGCTGCGTCCAGAAAAGTAGATTCGGTATGATCAATAGAGACTACGACATATCCTTTGGAAGCTAAGTTTTCGGTGAGATAAGTGAATATCAGTCGCGATCCGGTATATCCATGCGATACTATAATCAACGGATATCCACCTGCAACTAAATCAGGGGCAGCATCGCGGGCAGCCCGGCCTTGAAAATTAAATGGTATGATCGGGCGGGCAGGATTATTAAACTGGCCCATCACCTGGTCATAAACGACCAACTCCTGCACATTGGTGGCCAGGACTGCCGGATACCAGATCTCTACTTTGAGCTTACGGTCGTATAGGGTATCCTGGACGCCCCTTGAATGTAATATATCGACCTGATTTTTATTGATTAATTCCAGGGTGCGTACACCCACTTTAAATTCTCCTCTTGTCGCTAGCTCAGGTGCATCCGGTAATGCGTCTCCATAGAGAAAGGGCAGAGAACCTGATTGTGCATGGATTTCAATAATCCAAATTGGAAATAATAAGGCAAGCCCTATGATAAAAATTTTGATTTTATTTAATAACCGGGACATAGATATAATTGAAATAATTAAATAAAGAATGAACTCAATCAGCATAACTATTACGAGCACCGATCGGCACACAACCCATATAATCACCAGGTACCGGCGCATATACCAATACCTCTTTGCTTATTTTTTCTGAAGTGTAATATCCCATCAGCACCATACTTTTGAGTCGCCTGTAAAAAGTGATTGGTTGAGGGTGGGGATCGAGATTGATACCCCACATCGAGATGGGAAATTTTGGAGCGTTTTTATCCTGGTCGATTAAGTACTGCTCTTTTTGTGCTTTATCCAGAGATTGAAAGCCCCTACCA